>ERZ746981.114-NODE-114-length-67442-cov-14.842188_pt1 | contig 67442 bp, 36 predicted proteins | sample MGYA00374948_ERZ746981 | MGnify/ENA primary metagenome ERZ746981 (study PRJEB28757, sample SAMN06711160) | food metagenome | host: microorganism | place: China:Harbin | collected 2017-01-30 | study: EMG produced TPA metagenomics assembly of the Analysis of...
ATATATCTTTAGACGGATTTGGTAATCATCTAAAGAATCCTTATACTTCAGGTTATTGAAAATAATATTTTGTTACCCTAAATCCAGCCTTTTACAAATTCGCAAATGGTCCCTTGGCCCAGTTGGTTAAGGCATCGTGCTAATAACGCGAGGATCAGCAGTTCGACCCTGCTAGGGACCATTTATTTTTTGAATAAAATTTCTCATTTTTTTTGCATGGGGGAGCACGGAACGGAATTCAGTTAGAGGGCGATGTGAAGAGTGTGATTGATCGGAGATATAACTTCACCTTGAGATGTACGGCTTTAAGTGTGCTATCATACAGTAGTCTGTCGAACTGACGTTAATTATACCCAAGTGAATTTCTGGTGAAAATTAGTCTTTTAATTTGCTCAATGAACCAATCCTCAAAATTTTGTGTTCATAGTGGTGCATTATAAAATTAATCGGCTTTTGGGTTAAGCTTTCTTCAAGAATAGGGGATGACACCAACAAATGTAACCGGACCTGTTGCACAGAGAATTTTCGGCAGGATACCTTCTTTTAGGTTGCTATTAACACGATTTAAATCTTCTGTTGGAAGTTATAAGCTGTTGCCGTCACGGCAAAGGAAGTCGGACACCAAATCGAAACATACAAGTCAGTTGCAATTCAAAGTTTCAAAAGTGGATAAAAAAGAAGCACGAAAATTGGAGGATTCAGCACAGAAACATGAATCACACGTACTGAGCATTCTAGAGAAGCCTCAATACAACAATATTGATCTGGTAGTGTCCAAAAGAATTCAAAGTTTAAATTCATGCATAAACGAAGGAACCGATGGGCTAATCCATACAGAGAATGGCCTTAGTTGGATCATGGATCATTTTGGATCCTCATTTTGGTCAGATTTAAACAAGGATGAACAAATATTTATAAGAAAAGTAATGGATTGTCAACATGCCACGGCACTACAATTATTTATACGAAAGACCCATAATCAAAAATGCCTCGCTGTAATTTTAGAGGAATTGATAGTTAGAAGTGAGTTAGATGAGCGAAGTCTCATTTCCATAATAATGCGACTGGACCTAGATCATTTAATATCTTTGCATCAAAGACTAAGTTCCAATTCTTGCTTGGTAAAACATTGGGACATAGATGCAAATGTTCGTATAAAATGTGAAATTACGCTTGCTTTTAGGTACAAAATGCTAAGGTCGAACATGCTGTGCAGGTACATTATTGATCAATATTTAGAGACAGAATGGTTACCATGTCTAAAGATGAATGCCTTTAATAGTCCAATTTTCCTGAGAAATATGGTATATCTTTTAAAGGACGTTGTGAAGGACAGGCAGATAACAAATCTTGTTTTGAATTATAATATTCCATCATTAACATATTGCTACTGGGAGTCAAATCCAGAAATATGTGATGTTCGTTCTAGCCTTATCTCATTGTGTGATCAGCTCAACATTTTCCAGCAAGTCATTGTGAAGTTGATCAATACTTCATTAATATCCACAGACAAAAAATACATCCGCAAACTGTGCTATATTTCAAAAGACTTTAAACTTTCAACAGAAGGAGAATTGAATTATTCAAGCGTGATAAAGTTTACGAGCTCTATAGAAGTTTTACTATCGAAATTGAAAGAGGACACAAACACTGGAACAGCTGAAGGAATGTATCTTTTTACGGAATCAATACGTATATTTGAAAACTTTAAAAGGCGCACATGCAGGAACATGGAACAAACTGTCTGTATTCCAATAGGATTTATTGGGGATTATTCAGGAACTCAAGGTCATCAAGAAGTTTGAGTTTGAGTCCACACAGAATAGAATTTATCTTAAACTTTTCGACTGAGCATTTTAAGTCCGCATGATACTGAGGTAGACGATGAAAATATGATTCTTCACAATGCGAAATTTCTGAAATTGCTATTACTGGGATGGTGAATAATATGTAGTGCTAGAGGTTGCTATGCTTCGTATTTATCTTCACAAATTTTCTTGATATAAGAAATTTGATGAATAATTAATTGAAATCATCAAACTCGGGGAACTTAAACCGTGGTGTAATGAGTGAATGTTTTTGTGAATAAAAGTAGAAACTGTACATTTCAAACTTATAGCATGACGATTGTGAGCTGTTGCGTACTTGAATCAATAATTCAAATATTAAATACATGCAATACCCGTTGGTAAAAGTAAATATTTCATTTGCGAGCAAATATAACCTTTACCTATGTGAAATAGCGAAGAAAGTAATAACACACCAAAAAAAACCTTGTTAATACCCATAATGGCCTAAAAGAAAGATATAAAAAACAACGAAGATAAAGCAAAACACAAAATAGAACGACGGAATAAAAAGTTAAACAAAGTAGGACAAAAAAGTATAAGATTTCACCAACGAAACAGCAACAAAGCACCCTGAACAAGTAAATGAAGACAACTTTCTTGGGCTGCTTCAATCTTAGAAATCCGGAAATAAATATCCGTACTCATCTTTTTCACTAGTTGTACCATAATCATAACTTAGTTCCGGATATGTATTAAACTGAGAACTATCTCCCACTCCGGATTGGATATCTGGCTCGTATGGTGTTTCTATACTCCCCTGGAGAAGACTTTTCCAAACAACTTCTTTGTACCATGAATGTTTCTTGATATCGTCAACACCATTTTTTAGATTTCCTAATCGAAATGTCACATCTTTTCGAATAAGACCTTTCAATAGAGAAACGGCGTCAGAGCTAAATGTTGACGGATAATGCACATGACACTGGCTAATCTTTTCATACGTCTTTATTGGCGAAGGATCATAAAACGGGGTTCTTCCAGCGAGCATTTCATATATTAAAACACCGAAAGACCACCAATCCACCGCTTTATTATACAGCTGAAAGGCGATCACCTCCGGTGCAATATAATCCGGTGTACCACAAAGTGTGTATGTATTCGTCTCAACTTCTTTGGCAAAACCAAAGTCTGCGAGTTTTATATGACCTGATCTTGTTAAAAGAATATTTTCTGGCTTAAGGTCACGATAAATAATGTTCTTGGAGTGCAAATATTCTAAAGCTAGCAACACCTCAGCACTGTAAAACTTGGCTACTTGATTAGGGAATGTTCTAGAACGCCTTAAAAGAGTAAATAGTTCACCACCTTCAATGTAGTCCATCACCATAAATATAGACTTACAATCTTGAAATGTTCCCCACATCCTGGTAATAAACGGATGATGAGTGATTGCCAATATTCTTCTTTCATCGTTTGTATGCTCTATCTGCTTTGCTTGAACAACACGGCTCTTGCGAAAAACCTTCATTGCATAAAAACGAGAATTATGAACAGATTTAACCAAGTGTACACGACCAAAGGAACCTGTACCTAAGGTTCTTATAATTTCGAAATCTGAAAGTGAGTACTTACCCTTTGTTATTCGTGTTGGAAGCTTTGTCTTCATGTGTGTAGCTTGTTCCAGGGTTCTATGGTTGCTATTCGGGCATGATCGTCCTCCGCTTTGAATTGCCTGTGCAAACTGCCTTACTTTGTCTAATTGCCCCCCATTTGAAGTAGTATCTTTATGCCCACAGTCAGGAACAACACTAACACCATCAACGTCTATAAACTTGTCCTTGACAATAGAGCCACAATTTTTAAAAGTGTCTATTTTATTAGAAACAACGGACTTGATTTCCGTTGCATCAAAGCACTGCTCTTCAGGAACATCCCGAGTAGTCATATTTGCCATCTTCACGTCATGTAATAAAATATTTGATTTTTTAGCCGCTAGAATAACATCATTATCAAGATGATGTTGCAAAGATTGTATAAGCCCATCTTGTGAGCCTGCACACTCTTGCTGAGTAGTGCACGATTCTACATGCTGTGCTCGACTTATCGAATATCTAGCTTTAGCCATACTCACAGCATGCTCCATATACACATGATTGTAGTCTTCCTGTAAATCCCTGGAACTTGTAACTGAAAGACCAGACAAGCTGGATTCCCGAACTGCTGGAGTTGCCATTCCTGCTTTTCTATTTAGAAACACTAATCAAAAAAATAAAAGATGGAGAAGAAAAATATGTTACCTTATGGGTTGAACGTACTATGACAACAATAACAGTACGGACCCCTATTTCTTGTCTTAAAATAAACCAAGAAAGAGGTAGTCTGAGCTTCTCTTATAAAGTATTTATCGACGTTTGTGTTTGCAAGTGGACTCTGGTTGTTACAAATGTTTCTAAATATGGATGGCAGAAGTAACAAGTCTTACAGTGTTCACTTTTCAATTTCTTTTTGCTCCTAAAATTTTTTATTCCCCAGCACTTAAGTCCTCCCTCTCTATTCGTGGGTCGTCCATCATATGCAGTCGTGTTAATTTTTTTTACTCACCGTAGCAAACTTTTTTTTTATTGCATTGTATTACATAAGCACCTTGTAAACGTTGCTTTGTTTTTTTGATGTGAGAGAAATTAACCGTTGTTATCATGCGTCTAGCTTTTTCAGCTGCCTTTCTTACTAAAAATTTTATGGAAGTCGATCTCTCTTATTATTTGCGGACAAACACTCTAGTGTAAGGATGTAAAAATACATTTTATTTAAATAAAGAAGTTAACGGCAAAGATTTTAATTTGAGTTCAATTTGTTATGCTATTGTAGGATATCAGAACTTACCTTCGGCATTAATAATCAGCTAAAGGTTTATAAGCAGACTACTGGGTAGTAATATTATAATTTCCTTGTAGGGTAATGTACCATTAATACTTACTTTGTGAGAAAATATACCCTTAAATTTATCTTCATTCAAGTCTTAATTAGTAGAATTCCATATGTATATATATAAATGTGCCTTGAAGAAATACAGCCTTATCGATACTTCATATTTGTAATCGATCATCAGAAAATAATTATATACTAACATATCTCAACAGTTATCAACTTGTCGGACCCAGATAAGAGAAATAAGAACAATCCTCAGAAAATTTGCATCTTTTTCTTAGGAATAATCACTAATACTAACTGCGGGCCGCACAGTGTTTCGGCAATTTAACATCACCCATAATAGGAAGTTTGGGCGTATTTTCAATGCAAAAATTCAAATTATCGTATCTTTAACTGTAGGACAGCGGCGAGTGGAAGTCAGATCATATTCACACGCACTTTATAAGAGAGGAGAATTATCACTTTTGAAGAGAAATCAGTAAATGAATTCAAGATTGTATGGTCAGAATTGGATACGTTTATTACCTACATTGTACCGTTTAAAGGGAAAATCAAATTTAACAAATTATTATTCTCTGTTGTGTCATAGAGATCGCCCTTTTTTTAAAAGAACAATTTGCAAAAAAACAGAAAAACGAAGATCAAACATGGCTTTCGATACGATTAGAGAAAAAAGTGGCTTTTCATTTGCCCATGATGATCTTATTGCAGACAGAGTTCGTAAAAGAAAGAACATCCATTTTTTCGAGGTCAGGGAACTTCCAAAAGGTGTGAAACCCCATCCCGACCCTATATCGGTTGCCGGAGGTATGCCTAGTCATGGCTTTTTCCCGATTGAATCAATTGATGTCAACCTTGATTCTGAGCCATTCTCTTTTGATGGTAAGGACTCATTCAACATTCCAGACATTTCAAAAGACGAAGATATTATTGATTTACAGAATGCGCTTCAGTATGCCGATACTACTGGCTTTCCTGCCTTAAAAAGGGCCACAAAAGAGTTTGTTAGCCGTGTGGTTAAACCAAAGATGGATGAATGGTCAACCATAATTACTCTAGGGGGTGCTGATGGAATTTCCAAAGTTATGGATGTCCTTGTGAATCCAGGCGATTCAGTACTCTTTGAGGAATTCACTTTTACGCCGATCCTAAATTATTGTATGGAGAGGGGTGGAAACCCAGTGCCAATTAAGCTTTCAGAAGTTATGGAGAACAACACTTTAGGTAAGATGGAGTATGCTGATGAATTAGAGCAGATGCTTAGCCATTGGAAGGAAAGATACCCTAAGCTTCCCCTTCCAAAGTGTTTGTACACAATCCCAAATGGTCACAATCCATTAGGAGTTGCTCAAACTTTTCAACAAAAGAAGAAGATATATGCATTAGCAGAGAAGTACAACTTTTTCATAATTGAAGACGAACCATATGCTTATCTCAATTTCTCTCCAGTGGGCGAAAAACCAAATTTCAAACTCACAAATGATGAATTCATAAACAAACTTTATCCGTCGTATACTACTCTTGATAAGTCAGGTAGGGTGTGCAGACTTGAGACATTTTCAAAGATATTTGCTCCAGGTACCAGGCTTGGCTATGCTACTGGCCATCCACAGTTTTTAGAATACATGAAAACGTCAGCCAACCTCTACACTAGAGCCCCAAGCGGTTTGTCACAGGCCATTGTCAATGACACAATTGCTCATCTTGGTGGTACTGAAGGCTGGATTCATTGGATCACCCTTGTTAGGAATCATTATTTGGAAAGAAAGAATGCACTTGTGAAAGCTATTAAAGATTCCGATGCAGGTAAAAAAGGCTACTTGTTACCATTAGATCCAAGTTGTGGTATGTTTGTTTCCTGCAAAATAAATTTCGACAAGTCGAAAGAGCCCCAATTTTCGGAGTTGATGCAGGAATTCCTTCTCAATTGCCAGATTGCGGGAGTTCTTCCAGTTTTGGGAATTAACATGGCTGTTGACAAAGCCTTCTCAGCCTCAAGAGGAAACTTTATACGTATCGCTATTTCCTATCCTGACAAGATATCTGTCTTAGAGGAGGCTGCAAAACGTCTTTCCTCTGCAGCAATCCGGACATTTGAAGACCTCTAGGTGGAAGAGAGTTACATATGTGATAAAATATACACTCGTGTATCACTGTTTATCTTTCGATAGATTAAGAAAGGCTATTGGCTGCGTAGCCTAATGACTGTAAAATATATACATACGTAAACAGGCGAGTAGGCATCAGTGCTGCACGTAATCGAGTAGTAGGCAGACAATAATGATAATCCGGAAAGCTCAAAATTCCCACAAATATGATAGAGAAGAAGCATAAACATATGGAGAACAAATATAGAAAGAAGAGAGAGAATAAAAAACCGTAAAGAAATTCACTCACTGCGTTGAAAATATATACATTGAATGACATGTGAATATCAGTCCCCCATTTCAATCACTCGTGGTCATAGTTGGCTTCACAGGGACCGCAGCTCTTTCAGCAGCTCTCACCTCATGATGCTTTGCATCAACCCTTTCAACAACCAACTTCTCAAATGGGAACATCTCGGAAATTATAGACTGCCTTCTTAATAATGCCAAATCTTTCATTCCCTTTTTATAAAGGTCACTGTTATCACCACTAACGTTACGTAACCTTCTGAACTCAGCTCTAGTCCTGCGTAGAAAATACAGCCTAAAGTTGTAGTATTCAAACTGATAGCTTGCTCTGAGTATGTTTCTGTATAGAGCTAGAACCTTTTGGGGAGATGCAGACATGATTCCTATGTATTACCTTGAATATAACCTTGCTTCCTAGAAAATATGGTTCAAAACCACACACTAACTATTTCAGATACCGATAAATTATCTAACAACTCTTGCAACATGGAATGTTGTGCACAATATGAAGATAAATTCAAATATACTGCGGGATAGCTCAGGCTAATAAAGAAGATTCTTAAAACCGATACGCATAAGAGTAAGCTTTTTTTTTTTGCCCCGGATCTTGAAATTTGGAAGAGAGTTTTAAGTCGATCGACCCTAATTGTTTTTAATCTGTAAGCGAACAAAACAATATTGACCAAAGTTGACACATGACTTATCAGAAATTAGAATCACTAATACCATATAACAACATTTATAACACCCTGATCTGTGTAAATAAAAATCATGGCAGGAGGTGCAAAATTGAACGTGGCTCTACAAATTACAGGTGTTGAGTCTGTTGATTCAGCCATTACAAAGATATTGTACAGTGTGATTTCCGTAACCGGTTACCTATATCAGCAATTTGCCGTTTTCTCTGCAGCGTATCCGGAGTTGTTCAATTTGATTATATATGTAATTGCAGCATATATTACATACAGGATAATTCGTGGGATCGTTTTATTCTTTATTCGATGGACCAAGACAATTGTTAAAATTTGTTTAGTTTGCTATATAGGTTTATTGATAACAGCATTATATACCGGAGAAACAGTTTCGGAACTCTTTTATGGAAATATTTATGTTCAGAATGTGATCAGGATTATTCACCAATTGAAGCTTTTGTCAGGCATTTTATATAACCTGTACATTCTTTCGAGAAGTGTGAAGACTAATTCGGGAACATAAGGATTTGCTAGGAATGGTCGCATTTGATGAAGGGCACACAAAATTTAACAGCACTGCTTATATATATATATATTTATTCCATATGCATATGTATGGGCATATAGCGATTGTAATGTACGTACCATCTGATGGTTGCTTTTATTCGTAGGTACCAGAACTTAGCGATTCTTACACGTTAATTGGGTCTTGCCGGAAATCGAAAATCAACATTTCTTCAGATACTGAAACGGAACCGAATTGATTATGGCTAGGGTATCAACATATTTAGTCGAACATATTTAGTTGATTGCAATAAGTGAACTGAGGAGTTGATAAATCTGATCATTCTTAACTCTTTGGCATATCAATCACACATGTACATCCTGACACCGGCATAAACTATCGTAGCATCTTTTATTTATTCTTTTTTTCCAACTCGTTCCCGCGTAGGTGCTTCGCTGTTCAGAAATGCCAGCTGGAGCACGCGGCAAATTTCTCGTTCGAGCTTTTCGATTCCTCCCTAAAATTTGCCATATTTATTTACTTTTTATTTTTATTTTTTTTCAAGACGAGGGAGAGGAGAATCAAGGGTAGGAGAAAAAAAGGAGGAAACCAGTCTGCATCGTCATTTCGTTTTTCTGGCAAATCGACCCCGTCAAAGAAACTTAGATCCCCTAATTGAATCCTGCATTGGAGGAAACAGGTACGATAATTACTATCCATGTCGTCTCGTAGAAGAAGAGCATATCCACAGCCAAATTATGCTGCACAGTCACCTTATGGAGCCACAACGGTTCCAGCAGGAAATGCCGCACCTGGTGCACCATCTGCATACTCGGTGGATCAAGCAGCTCAAGGAATAAGCCAAATGAACATTAATGGTGCTGGAGCGATGCCACAGGGTGTTCCTGGTGTTCGTGGCGCTGCAACTCCCCTCAATCCAATCAGTCCAAATATTCCAACTGCAGGTGCCAATCCTGTCAATTCGGCATATTACCAGCAGCAACCTCAACAGTCGGTCCCACTTTATCCTCAGCAGCAGGGCCAGCAGCCGCAGCTGCAACAACAGCAGCAGCAACAGGGTCAGCAATCCCAACAACTGGGATATCAGCCAATGGCACAGCAACAGCAGACTTATTTGAATCAGCCTGAATACGGCCAACAGGGACCGGGTGCCGCTCCTCTCAACATGTTGTACTCAACAGATCTTCTCAAGGAGCTTCCCCCACCTATTGCAGATCTCCAATTTCCACCGCCACCAATTGTGTTGCCGGCTAATGCGACAACCACTGGATCCGAGAGCTCTAATGCGGACTACCAGTACTTCAGATCCACTCTCAACGTGATTCCAAACACAAGTAGCTTGCTAAAGAAGTCCAAGCTTCCATTTGCCATCGTCGTTCGTCCATACATCACTCTTCACGACTCGGACAATCAAATCCCAGTTGTTTCCGACTGCGTTATTGCCCGTTGCCGCCGCTGCCGTGCCTACATTAATCCTTTCATCCATTTCACAGAGAATGGTAGACGCTGGAGGTGCAACTTTTGTGGTCTTTTGAATGACGTGCCGTCGGCTTTTGACTATGACTCTGTTACATCGCAGCCAGCTCAAAGGATGGAAAGAAGCGAGCTTAACCATGGCGTTGTGGAGTTCGTTGCTCCTCCAGAATACATGATTCGTCCACCTCAACCTTTGGTTTACGTGTTTGTTCTCGATGTCTGCAAGTTTTCCATAGATAACGGATTGCTTGCGACGGTCACGAGGACCATACTCGACTCGTTGGACAGAATTCCAAATAAGGAAGGCCGCGCCAGAATTGCATTCATGGCTGTTGACAGTTCGATTTCCTACTTTGCCATCCCAAGAGACGAGGAAACCGACAAGGAGACAAAGATGATGATTGTTTCCGACACAGAGGAGACACTTATCCCTGCTCCAGAGGGTATTTTGGTGAACTTGAAGGAGAGCAGGAAGAACATCGAGAAGTTGCTCCAGGAGATTCCATCGTACTTCGCAAACAACATGAGCACGGACTCTGCATTGGGCCCTGCGTTGAAGTCTGCACACAGCCTGATTTCAAGAATTGGAGGAAAGATCGAGGTGTTCACATCCACCTTGCCGAACATCGGAATTGGTAAGTTGAAGGTTCGCGATGAGAATGCTGTTGCCAACAAGCCCAAGGAGGCATCAGAGTTGCTCACGCCAAACTCCTCCTTCTACAAGTCGTTTGCTGTGGAATGCAACAAGTCTCAGGTTACCGTGGACATGTTTTTAACTGGATCCTCGTACCAGGATGTTGCCTCACTTTCAAATCTTCCAAGATTCACCGCGGGTCAGACGCACTTCTACCCAGCATGGTCGGCAAACTCCGTTGAAGATATCACAAAACTTTCCAAAGAGGTTTCCAACCACCTCAGTATGGACATTGCTCTGGAGGCTGTGCTTCGTGTTCGTGGATCAAACGGCATGCGCATGCAGTCATTCTTTGGAAACTTCTTCAACCGGTCCTCCGATTTGTGCTCCTTCCCATCTTTCCCTCGGGACCAGTCATATGTCATCGAGGTGTCCATTGAGGACTATATCACAAAGCCGATTGTCTATTTCCAGTGTGCAGTTCTTCACACCACTTGCTTTGGCGAGCGTCGTATCCGTGTCATGACTCTGGCTATACCAACTTCGAAGGATCTCAAGAGTGTGTATGCATCTGCAGATCAGCTTGCCATCACAAACTACTTTACGCACCGTGCAATAGAGAAGACGATGTCCTCATCCCTTGATGATGCACGTGACTATTTGCGCAAGTCGGTGGTGGACATTCTCAGCTTGTACAAGAAGGAAATTGTTCCGGGCAACATGGGCTCATCTTCTCCTTTGCAGCTTTGCACAAACCTGCGGATGCTTCCTTTACTGTTGCAGTCTTTAGCCAAGAATATTGCATTCCGTTCAGGCCGCGTTCCATCAGACCATCGTGCTGCAGCATTGAATAAACTTGGATCGATGCCTCTTCCATATTTGATCCGTGCAATCTATCCATCGGTCTACAGCTTGCACACAATGCCCGATGATTGCGGACTTCCATACGAGGGTGAAGAGGAGGAAGGCGACGAAGAGCCTACTCAAAGTAGCGACTTGGAGCGTGGAGAAATCGTCATTCCAGAGCCTGTTAACGCCTCGTGCATGAACTTGGCCCGCTATGGATTGTACTTGATCGACAACACATCGGAGTTATTCCTCTATGTTGGTGGAGATGCCGTCCCACAACTTGTCGAAGATGTGTTTGGCGTTCAGAACATTGCTGACATCAAGATTGGCAAGGCTGAACTTCCAGAGCTAGAAAACGAATTTAACACCAGAGTTAGAAACATTATCTCCAAGATTAGAGAAGGAAAGGATACCATTGAGTATCTGAACTTGTATGTTGTCGTTGGCCCAGGAAGTAACGAGAGTGCTACTGCAAGCGCAAACAGAGATTTGATTCCGTTGCGTATATGGTGCATGTCTGACATGGTTGAAGATCGTGCTACCTCAAATGTTAGCTATAAGGAGTACTTGGGACAGCTTAGAGAGAAAGTTTCATCGTGATTGAATCATTGCACTCTACTTAGATTTCTTATTACACTGTTCTTATCTATATGTTCTCATTTATGAAGAATTAACTTATTGGTCATTACATTGATTTTTCTTCGTCTTGCGTTGAAATCCTGCCATCTTCCCTCCATTTTTTTTCTTCTAAGATCCTAGAAATTTTCTTTTTACAAGCTGCCTTTTATATTAATCAATTTGCTTTTAATTGTGTCTACTGATAAGATTACTTGTTGTATCGGACTCAGTAGTTTATCATCGAATACTGTATGTGCGTACATAGTATGATTATGGGAAGCCTTTGTGTAGAACAACGCAAAGAAGGATGTAGTATCGAGAAACACAGCAAAACTTCCAAGAATGTGTTGAAATAAACTGAAAAATCGTGTAAGCAGATGTGGCAAGTACGATTGATAGTTTTTCTGCTGCATTGTAATATCATCATTGAGATCTTTCTTGTCAGAAATTAAGGTTTAGCACAAACTACCATCACCAAAAAAATTGGCGGGACGAAAGAGGAACTAGAACAATGATAAAAAATCTCTTGAGCGTTGTAAACTGGAGTAGGTGGCTCATCCAATAATAGACGCGGAAAAGCTAAATTTTTTTTATTTTATCAGGCGTTTCGTAATCACATCACAGCACTTTCATCAGTTGACATTTTTGATTGTTGATGAACTAGGAAGGAGGGTGGAATGGCATTTTTGTGGTCATCCATCTCATCGTGACAAGGAGTGGACAAATCGCATATTCAGGACTCTTAATTGTTTCCTCTGTCTGAACACAAGATTAGCTATGCAATTGACATAAAGTATTTCCTAAATGCTTTTTTTTTGTTTGAGCAATAATTTTGCGGGGATTAAGGAGGATACGAGAAAAAGGATGGGAAAAAGACAAAAAAAAGGACGGGGAATAATAAATTTTGCTTCCAGCAGTACTGGGGTCCCAGATAAGTAATAGGAAGTCTGAAAAGACATGTATATATGAGGATTTTTGAAAACCTGCAAATGTATATTACTGGAGCAACAATGAGACTGTAGTTATGTTTAATGTGGTTAAAAATTGAGTAAATGTAGTTGCCAAATTAAAGCATAGTTGTAAGGCATAGTTTAATTAAGCAGAAATAATTAGTTCAATTCTAAACCGCCTGATTTGTTAGAGATCACAGAATGTTGCTGTATTTCGCGAGCATTACTTTAATTCTTATTTTTTTTTTTCAACATTTATTTTTCTAATTTTTTTTTTTAAAGTTTTCTCCTGATTTTAAGAAAGTTTGCTTTTTTTTCTTACGTACGAACCTCTTCCAACAAAACATATACTGTACGCTCCAAACATAATCGGATTAGTGAAAGCTACTGCAAACACTATCTTTGAAAGGAAACACGGGATATACACACAATTATCGCAATGTTGGCACAGAGACTTTTAAAACCAAACCTTCTCAAGACTGTGAGTAAGAGTCAAATAAGACTTGCTTCCACTGCCATTTCTCAGGCCTCGATATCCGGCTTGGACAAGAGGTGGGAGAACCTTCCAGAGCCAGAAAAGAAGACTGTTATTGACGCTTTGTCTGAGAGACAGAAACTCCCATGGGATCAACTCACGGCTCAGGAAAAGAAGGCTGCTTATTACATATCATTTGGTGAGTGGGGCCCAAGAAGACCACTTTACAATGCTGCTGAAAAGAGAACCATCTTTTGGGGAACAGTTGCTGGTCTTGGTATCTGCACAGCACTTTTTCTAGGAATCAGACACTTCAGAAATGTTCCAAAGACGATGCACAAGGACTGGCAGGAGAAGTCTGATGAATACTTGAAGTCCAAACACGCCAATCCATTCAGCCATTACTCCCAGGTTCAGTCCAAGTAAGCATTTTCATCCAGAACTACATCTCAGCTTGCCACTACAGTTGGAAGCTATAATATAAGGCAGAACTTGTGGTGACTATCATCATTGCCTTTTGTTTTATTCCTTATTCGTCACCTTTATTTGTGATTCTCCGCTTGAGCTGGTTTTTGCCCCCTTTTAATCTCATTGACTCTGCTAGTTAATCATCTCAGATGGTGGGCTCTAAGTCTTGTGCTTTGAATTTGGTTCAATCGGGAAGAACAAATATTGCGAGTGGTCCCATATCTTCTCTGCCTTTACATTGGACAGTTGATTCATCTGTCTTTCTCACAATTAACTTATTATTTTCTAAAATCATTACTCAAACTAAACCAGACTAAGATGCTTATCATTACAAAATTACTTTATTTCTAACGATGAATAATTGCTCGAGCAATTTGGAGGACCTGATTTCTTTGGACTTCGTTTTAGCTGAGTGGAGACTGAATATTCATTTCTGTTCTGCGAAATCTATTTATTTTCTACTGACTTCCTCTTCGGTTAGTGAGGTCAGCCATACAATACATGCTTGATTCTTATTTGATAGTCGAGGGCATCGGTCTTTCTTACACCCTCTTTCATTTTATTTTATTTGTTTAAGCTATCTTTCTCCTTAGTTGTGGGTTTTGTTTAGACGCTTTTTATTTGAACATCACTGACTTCTCTATTGGAACTTTCCATGCCTGTAATCGTAAAAGTCAATTTAATCAAAACAGTAGGGGAAAAATGGGTCACAAGGTGCTTTTCTAGCGAGGACATTGTGATTTTCTTTTTTTATTTGGTGTAAGGCAGTGCACAGGTAAAGCAAAACAGCTCCTTTTTGCTCTTACAGAAACACAGAGGCGATTTAAGTCGTACGGAAAGTGAAACACATCGAGAGACAAGTTTAATCAAAAGATAGAGCATTGCAATGCAACCATACACACCCAGATCAAATGTTAGATCAGTGACAATTGGAATGATAAAAGGGGCTAAACGGTCACTTGATATCGAGATACCACTTTTTGAAACACACAGTGAAAGAGAAAGATGCGAGTCTATTGCTGAATTGTATTCAATTATAGTTGCTATCAACATATTGGAGAAAGGCTATATTAGGGATGAATTTGTGGATAACGAAGAGTACTATACAAACACTACGATGAGATTTATAAAACAGTTCTACTTGACTTTGGAGAACGATGAGGTGAAGCAAGAATTCAAGGATATCGATAACTTTGTGAAAAAATACCAGCTCAATTGTCCGCTGGCGGTAAAGAGGCTCAAATTACGAATGCCTGCTACGATTGAACATTTGTCTATTGTTGAGGAAGAGACGAAAGAGATATCAGACGAAAACAAGCAAGATAAAGGTGATGAGAACGAGAGTTCCAAGAGACCAACACAGAAAAAGGAGATCAGCGCTGATACTGAAAGTGCAGTACCTGAAGGTTATAAAGGCAGAGCAATAGCAGAAGCAACTGGGGCATTTATCACAATGATGGATGCCATTAAATTGAGTTATAATACGAAAGAGCAGTTACATCCTTTGCTCACGGATATTGTGACAGCAACAAACAAAGTTTTTGATGATTATGATTCAAGACCAAAGCTCGTGCAATGGCTTATTACTCTCAACGGATTAAAGTTTGATGAAGTTTTAAGTGAGAATCAGCTGAAAGAACTACTTTGGGACGTTGATAGCGCTTATAAGGGATTTTTTGCTAAGTTAGGATGAATTGTGATAATGCTAAACATATATTGGATAGACGTGCTTTTGATAATTGATTCTTGTACTAATCACCGAACGATCTTTGTTGTACCACCATTCTGTGATATTAATGGTGCAAGGATGCATTCCCGCGATTCAATACTGTACGAATAATTGGGGGAGAGAATCATTCATTCCAACTGATAAGAGAAAAAAGAAGAATTCAGCGATACTAGAACGAGGCGAAGGGCTTCTTTGTACCGGCAGATATACAAGTACAAATTACGATAAAATTGGTTTGGTAAAAAAAAAGGGTAGTAGTAAAGTAATAATAGATAAAAGTAAAATGCGTTGAGCCAGTGTGCCAAAGACGTGAAGAATGAATAAATTCAAAATTCAAGAGTTTTCAGAACAGAAATCCGATGCCCGGGTGCACAATAACGGGAGGAAGTGGCTGTATAGGGAAACAGAAACCGGAGGGGACCAAGGTTGCGTTGCGTCATAATGGCGGAGAAAGAAGGATAGAAGAAACATAATAAATGTATCGGCGCGAGTTAGCCGATCCTTATTTTTGCTTTATTTTATTTTTTCGTAAGACTGAGTCATTTTTCAGTTTCTCGCGAGTACGCAAAACAAAAAATTTTTTTTCATACCGTTTCCGGAGTTTGCAAGGTGAAAATTGCGAGAGAGGACGAGGGAGCAGGTAGGTTTAGGTGAACAGTGCATTGTTGGGCAAACCAGGGTGGTATTGTTTTTCCAGGTACGGTGAGAAATATAAATTTAATGTGGAGGAAACGACAATTTGTAAATCATATATGAGCACAGGATTTCTGCGGACGGGACTCTATCGATAGGTTGTTTTGAGTATTTGAAATTCGGCCATTACAAAGCGAGACGTTACACGGTACTTAGAGTATTGAACTAAATAGCAGTCTTTGGTATAAAATTCCAGTTGTTACGAGCAGCACTAGGAGGATTACAGAATTAGAACAAGGCCAGGAAAAAAAAAGAAAACAAGACAGATATTGACAGAATGAGTTTAGCAGCATCCACAAGCTCATTATCAGCACTTACATCAGGCTGGGTTATTCAAAAATTCGGTGGAACCTCGGTGGGTAAGTTCCCAGAAAAGATCTGCGATGAGATCGTGAGCCCACACCTCAAGAATAACCGGGTTGCCATAGTGTGCAGTGCCCGGTCATCGAAAACAAAATCAGAGGGCACTACAAGCCGGCTTTTGAGAGCAGCAGAGCAAGCAGCAGAAGGCTGTGCAGAGGATGAGGAGGAAGGAAGCAGCAGGAGTGGAAGTACGAGCGACAGTGTGTTTGGAGAGTCGGGCGCGGACGATTTGAGCAATGCAGCTTTCCAGAAGACACTTGATTTGGTGGAGGCGGATCACGTGAACAATGCAGAGGCAAGAATCAAGAATGAGGAGCTTCAGAAAAAGCTCATCGCAGAAACGAGAGCGGCAGTGCACTCGGTCCGGAGGCTGTTGGAGGCATGCAGTGTGATTGGAGAGATCCCGGAGCGCACGAACGACATTGTTATGGCATGTGGTGAGCAGCTCAGTTGCATGTTCATGACTGCGTTGCTGAAAGATCACGGCACACCGGCCGAGTACTTAGATTTGTCGGATATCGTGGTAGGTTTTACGCGAGAGATGCAGAACGAAGGCAGCATACCAGACCCAACGGAGCACGAGAAAGGCGAGCTTAAGCCACAGTTCTACGCCAGATTGGCCCGGGAAATTGCATCTCGAGTCCGTAGTGTGCCAACAGGCGTTGTTCCGGTGTTGACGGGCTTCTTTGGCCCAGTTCCCGGCGGAATGTTGAACTCGGTGGGCCGCGGATACACGGACTTGTGTGCAGCATTGTGTGCAGTCGGAGTTTCTGCCGATGAGCTCCAGATTTGGAAGGAGGTGGACGGTATTTTCACGGCGGACCCGCGGAAAGTCCGCAGTGCCAAGCTTCTTTCCTCAGTTACACCCGAGGAGGCCGCCGAGCTTACCTACTACGGCTCCGAGGTCATCCACCCGTTCACCATGGAGCAAGTGATCAAGGCCAAGATCCCGATTAGAATCAAGAATGTCATGAATCCAAACGGCCGCGGTACCGTTATATATCCGAACAACGTGGCCAAGAGGGGCGAGGCAACACCGCCACACCCTCCAATCTCGGCCGAGAACTTGCCACAGGAGCTGTTCAGTGTGCGTAAGACGGCCACCGCCATCACGGCCAAGCCAGATATTGCAGTTCTGAACATTCACTCGAATAAGAAGACTCTTTCGCATGGCTTTTTGGCCAATGTCTTCCGTATTTTGGACCGCCACAAGCTCGTGGTCGACTTGATCTCCACCTCGGAGGTCCACGTGTCGATGGCAATGAATTACTCCAAGGAGAGAAGGAGAAACCTCAATTTGGCCATCTCGGAGTTGACCAAATACGGTGAGTGTGACGTCACCACCGGGCTTGCAATCGTTTCTCTGGTTGGGATCCACATGAAGCAGTTGATCGGCATTGCCGGTGCCATGTTCAAGATCTTGGCCGACGAGAAAATCAACATCGAGATGATTTCCCAGGGTGCCAATGAGATTAACATCTCCTGTGTGATCGACGAGCATGACGTCATCAAGGCACTTAACGCACTTCATGACAAGGTCATTCTCCGCCCAGTAGAGTCCGGAGCCGGCATTCTTGACCAGAGGATCAGCGAGTTGCGTTTGAGCGAGTGATGAGATGCCGCTGCTGGACGGACTTTCTGTATCAGCTATGACTTAATTAAACAGATATGTACGAGAAATATAAAATAGAAGCAAGACAATGTAATCAAAGCAGCGATTATTTACTGTACAGCCACTAATATTACTTAAAACACAAACACCTGATCCGCAAGCTTCGAGATAGGCTTGGCTTTCTGGAAGCCCAATTCGACTGCTGCCTTTTTGAGCGCAGAAACCATAGGAGGTGGGCCACAGAGCAACAATTTGCTATCGTCCGAAGGGCCCGGCAACTTCTTTGCCATCAAATCCTTGTCAATGAACCCAGTACCAGCACTCCATCCTTCAGGAGGTTTGTTCAAAACGTGATAAACATGAATATTACTGTGCTCCTTGGAAAGCTCATCCAACTCCTTTCTGAGAAGAATGTCCTCCTCAGAGACATTGGCGTAGAGTAGATTCACCTCAGTCTTGTCACCAGGGTTGTTGCAAATGGCCTTGATGATCTGGTACATTGGTGTAATACCGGTTCCTCCAGCTATCATGCTTAGACTGGAAACCATGTTGGGAGTGTAGGTGAAAAATCCCTTGGGACCCTTCACCTCGATCGACTCGCCGATTTGCAGCCCATCAATGTATCTGGACACGTTACCGTTGGGGTACACCTTGATCAAAAGTTGAAACTTACCCTTTGCGTCCTCATCTAGCGAGGTTGGAGTGTAAGATCTCACAACTTTCTTACCTTTGATTTCAGAAGTGATCTGAATATGCTGCCCAACGGGGAGTCCAAGAACATCCGTCGATCTTGGAAGACCAAACGTGTACAATGTTGAGTTGTGGTTGACCTTTTCCTTTGCAACCAATGGGAACTTCTGGAATTTCTCATTCGTAAGCACTTTCCTCTCTTTGGGTTCTCCTTTGGAGAGAAAGACACCGACTAAAATGATAGTCAATGCAGATAACGCTGAATACAAAATAAGCTGATCTGAGGCCATTTTTTAGTAATACAGATGCTAATCACGTGCAGATATGTCTTTGATGTGGGTGAGAGCAGTTTCAGCAGTACGCGAGTGAAGTATGATTTCACACAAATAAGTTTTCGATTAAGTAATCCGCATAAAACTGGTTTGATTTATCTTTTTTTTTGAGCCTTACAATTTTCTATTTTCCTTTCCTCCTAGATTTGTACGAAGAACGCTCGTTTGGCCAACGGCAGCCGATAACAAGGAGAAAAAATATTAGACGATAGTAGACATGAACGGAATACTATCTTTTTTACAACTTTCAGACATACATATTTACACGACAGATACGAAGATTCGTATCAATTACTTCAGTTTTTCTAGTTTTCTACATTTCTTCCCTAGGTCACTGATAAGTGATTTTTGTGTGTGTGCGGCGTAAAATCTTAAATGATGAAAACACTTAACAAAGACCACATTGTAGTAAAAATAATAGCGGAAAGTGGTGTGCCTGACAGTTTTCATGAAAATTCATTTCATTGTACTAAACATCAACACGGGCAGTTGACCACTGATCGCCGAATGAAACTTGAAAATTGTGTTGCAATGCCGTTTCGAGGACGGGATCCAGAAATTCATGACCTTTATTTCATTTTGTTGCCGTAAGAAATCGCAAATGCAAAATTTTTACTTTGCTCAAGGCAAATCCAGCCTGGGTACAGGTGATATTCAAATTCTTATGTATACTTAGTGTATGATGCCCCATATACCTATGAGGATATATTTCAGATAACCGTGGTGAAGCTTTTGTTACAGGAAAAAACCGAGATTGGCACGTGAAAATACGCCATTAGGATTGAGTGCTTTTTGTTTCGGAACCACTCGGTTACATCATGCGAAAAGAAAGGGGGAAAAATTCAATACACTAAAATGAGAGAAAATTAAAGGCCGATAGACGACAATACCGATTAGTGGGGAATTTCTGATTTTCTCCAAAATATTAATGAGAGTAGCGAGATTTGGATTGACCCCAGTGAATGAAGTGAGAGCAGATAAAGAAAATGAAAAAAATAAAGAAAAAAAAAAGAGCGGGAGGTTTCGGTATCCTGGGACTTTCGAAAAAAGAAGAAAAAAAAAAGGGGGGAAAAAATTAAGCATAACAAACTAGGGATGGTCCGAATTAAATTGATCGAGCAGAAACGCACCGAGCAGGAACACAGACCATTTTTACAGATAGAAAGCATTGGCAGAAAAAAGGGGATTCTTAACTGGTAGAAATATCAAGGGTCTCGGTCAAGCAAGAATTGCTAATCATCATAGGTGATACAGCCAGGCTTTTTTTTTATGGCCATCCCTCCCGGTTTTCGTTAAATTAGAATTGACTACATTGGGTTCAAATCAGGGGTTGATAATAGAATTGCGGGAACCACATGAGATAGAATATATAAAAGGAGAATTTCAAGGACAGAAATATACGGGAATAAAGAAGGTAAGAGGATGCGTTTGGCACAAACGAAGGAAGAAAGAAATACAGTGATAGGTACGGCAACAACAAGCGAGCGTACAAGTGCTGAAGAAACACCAGTTGTGAGTATAAGCGTGTCGGAATTGAGACCAAGTGTATCACGTGGTAGCTGTGACAACAAGAGTGAGAGCAGTAAGCATAGCAATAAGCATATCAGCGGAAACAGTGATAGGAATAGCAATAATAACAGCAGCAAGACTAGCAGCAAGAGCATCGGTAGGAATATTAGCAGAGAGAGCAGCAGCAGCAGCAGCAGCAAGAATAACAAGGTCCACACACTAGAGTACAGCCAGAAAGGCCGACCGTCAGGATTCAAGATGTTTGCGAGACGGCTTTCGTTTTCAAAGCACTCACTGCCAAAGCAGTACGAAGAGAAGCACAGCAACTTGTCGCAGTCGATTGCGGATGTGAGGCAGCAGACGGCAAAGGCCCCAAAGATAACGGTTGACACGCATGTTGGGGCAGAGGAAGGGAGCGGGAGTGCATGCCCCTGTGATGAAGACGAAGCTCCAGCGGATGAAAAGAGTATGGGCAAGGAGGAAGACCGGAGTGAGTACAGGAAGGGTGGGTACCATCCGGTGTTCATTGGGGAGCGGTACGGGGTGTTTGGGCAGTACGAAATCGTGCGGAAGCTCGGGTGGGGCCATTTTTCGACGGTGTGGTTGGCGTGGGATGGCTCGGGCAGGAGACACGTGGCAATCAAGGTGGTGAAGTCTGCAAAAAACTACCGGGAGGCAGCCGAGGACGAGATCAAGATCTTGGAGAAGGTGAACAGCGGGCCGGCGGACCACCCGGGCAAGAGCCACGTGGTGCAGCTGCTAGACCACTTTATACACAAGGGCCCGAACGGCAGCCACATCTGCATGGTGTTTGAAGTGTTGGGAGAAAACATGGTGTCGCTTTTGACCCGATACAAGAGTTTTCAGGACCACAAGACGCAGGAAATCCAACGGAAGAGCCTAGGGGACGCTTCGACGCCTCCGTCGCAGACTTCCGGGTCGGGCAGCGATGCTGGAGCGGGCAGCAGCACTGAGTCGCTTCAATTTCACATGTCACAGCTCAACGACCTCACAATTTTGCATGAGAGTTACGGCGGGTTGCCTGTGACGCTCGTAAAGCAAATCAGCAAGCAGATTCTGCTTGGTTTGGACTACTTGCATCGGTACTGCGGGATCATCCACACGGACTTGAAGCCAGAGAACGTGCTTGTGGAGATCAAGGACGTGGAGGCGTTGGTGGAGGCGTTGAGGGTGGACCGGGGTGTGCATACAGGGGGTATGCATTCTACGGGCGTGCGTTCCGGCTTCGAGCATCCAGGACTGGTCCATCGCCGGGCACAGTCCACTGCCACGACCCCGGTGCGGATATCCAAGCCACTTGCCACTCCCGTCGAGACCTCCAGCTCCGTCGAGAACTTTTTCCGGTCGTTTTCCGTGCACCGGGCGTACTCGAGCACGTCGGAGGTAGGGGGAACAGGGGGTACCCGCCGTAGACCCACCACGGGATCAACCATAGTGCCTACCACGGCCCCCGGTGAAGTCTACGTAGATGCCCGGGAGACCCCGTCGCCCGGTGCACCGAGTACTGGAGGAGACCCCGCCCACAACGAGTCCACAAATAACTTAACCAGCAATAACGCCAATAATGAATCCACAAACTTCAGCAACAACGACGCCAATAACGAAACCTCAAATAATGTTGGAAACAGCGAAACTACAAATAATGTGGGAAATGGTGAAACTACCAATAATGTGGGAAACAGTGAAACTACCAATAATGTGGGAAACAGTGAAACTACCAATAATGTGGGAAATAGTGAAACTACAAGTAATTCGGGTAACAGTGAAACCACCAACAACTTCAGCAACAACTTAGCAAACAACGACTCTACGAACATAAACACCAGCTTCTCTCGCGCGGCAAGCTCGTCGTCGTCACCATCGATCCTCAACGATCTCAGCTCGGTGATCTCCGTGAAGATCGCAGACCTGGGCAATGCATGCTGGTTCGACACGCACTTCTACCGACAGATCCAGACCAGGCCTTACCGGGCCCCGGAGGTCATTATGGGCGGCCAGTGGGGGTGCTCTGCGGACTTATGGTCTTGTGGTTGCCTCATCTTTGAACTTATCACGGGTGACTACCTGTTCGACCCGCAGAGAGGTGCTAGCTTCGACAAAAACGACGACCACCTCGCCCAGATGATCGAGCTGCTTGGAAAGTGGCCGCCAAAGGACTTTCTCCGCCGCTGCAAGTACTCCCGGCACTTTTTTGACAAGACGTACCAGTCGCTTCGCCACATTGGCAAGTTGAAGGTGTGGACTCTCCCGGAAATCCTCCATGAGGAGTATTTTCTCGAGATGCCGCTCGCCCGCTGTGTGGCTGACTTTCTTCTCTCAATGCTCAACTACGAGCCCCAGAAACGTGTTGATGCCGGATCCATGAGCAACCACCCCTGGCTTGCCGATACAATGGCTGGAAACAGCATCGACCGGCCCTTTGGCCTTACCGGCCAGGATATAAGGGGCTACAGTTGCGAGTACAGGGCCAAAAGGAGAGAGTCTTCCGAAAGTGTCCCTAGCCAGGATTCTGGCTCCACCGACTCTGCCTCACATTGACTGCCTTTGCATTTGTACTTTTTACTTTATCCGTCTGTACATTTATTTACTAATAGAATTGCCGTTATCGGTGTTATGGGGGTACCGTTTGCACGTGTAGGTTATCTATGCAGCCTGCTAACTGATCGATTGCTGCCCACTATCTTTGAAGCTTGAACTTCTTCAGTTATCTTCGTAATATTTGGGATGAGCTGGTGTGCTGAATTAGGGAAAGGACAACCATCAGCTCTTTTTCCCTAATTGCTGCTTCTTCACCATTCTCTTTTACCCTAAAAGATTGATTATTTCTATTTCTACTCTGTTCAAATGCCACCACTCAGCCTAAAGTAATAACCGTCATCACGAGAATATAATATACAGGAAAATATCAACAATGTAGGTACTGACTCGTATTTCCTTCACATTCATTCCTCCTTCTCTTACTCCATCAAACCTACATCTCTTCCACGTCAACAACCCAAAAAACATACAAACAGATCAACGGCAATAAAATCCAGATCAAAGTAAGCTTTCGCTGCATAGAATGCAGTATATCTTTATTGTTAATAAATAAATAGATAAATAATTCGTAGTATGAGCTCACGACTTGAGATCAAAGAAGTCAAAGCTGTTCTTAGGCGTGTTCACGTAATCACGGAGCTTCAACACCTCATCCCGGCCGTAAACCGTCCGGTTCAAACTCTGCGATGGTGATATAATGTAAGGCTTCACGTATGAATACAACCAGTCGGCAAGATCGTCCGCTTTCATGCCAAGATCCTCGTATGTGAGCGCGGACGGGTCGATCACCTGGTCGATCGTCGATCTGCGATACGTATCCATGTTCACAGACTCCATGCTTGGATTGAACTTCTCATTTAGCCAGCACCACACCTTCATAAAAGATCTAGGTGCCGGGATCGAAAATCCTGTAGCAGCAGGGAAATATCCGTACATTCCAATATGTGTCATGTACTTGATCATCTCCCGGAGCTCACGCTTCGAGTATCTCTCCGGGCCATACAACTCGTACGTTTTTCCCAATGTGGAATCGTCGAAAACTATTTTTTCAAGGGCCTCGGCAACCTGCCGGCCATGTGTCGGATATATTTCTTGCCTAAACAGGACATTTCCGCCCAGCTTTGTCAACGGCACGAGCTCGTGAAGCAACGCCGAGTTCCTTCCGTACATTGGTGCTGGCCGGACGATTGTCGCGTCGGGATATATATCTTTCACCACTTGTTCACCGACACCTTTGGTTGCGAAAAACTCGGATTCAGACTTCGGGTTTGCGTTGTACGACGAGACCTGGATGAAACGGTCCACGCCATATTTCTTGGCCGCCTCTGCAATCCGCCGACTGCCTTCAATATTAGCATCTGCCATCGAGAAATTCTTCGTGTTCAATTCTGAGCCAACCAGATTAATCACAACATCGGCGTGTGCCACCGACTCCTCGATCGACTGGACGTTCCGCAGGTCCCACTCATGATAGTTCACCACACCTAAGTCACCATTCACCTTCAAATGCCTCATAGAACGCGAATTTCTCCATGGTGCCACCACTAATGTACCATGCTTGGCCAATTTTGAGGTGATGATTCTTCCAAGGAACCCGGATCCGCCAAAAACGGAAACAGTGTACCCAGTTCTCGAAGAACGTCCTCCCTGGCCAATCGCGATCTTTGTCTTTCCTGTTTTTGTGATGTTCACGTCACTCTTCAGTGGGAATCTGTAGATGTTTCTTTTTTGCTGTGTTAAAATGGCTGCTTTTCTACCTGCTGCCATTGACGCCTTTGCTGCTGCTTTCCCGCTGAAAACCGAAAGCATCTTTGATATTCTTTCGCCAATAACAGACTCTCTTGAAATTGCCGTGCCTTTTTTTCCTTAAGTCGTCTAGTAATCCTAGGTAGACCTTGTTTTCTTTATCTAGCTAAGTGCGATTTCCCCAGCTTTTATTTTCGTATTTTTTTTTTTTTTCTACTTTATTTCTACTGCTTTTTTGTAGCATTCTAATTCGCTTCCCAGAGATGAAATAAAAAAAGGCTTTGCAGGTGCACGGATGCACTACAGCCAAACTGTTACACGCATCCATTAACCCATCTACACGCCATACATATATGTCAGCATGAGAATCAACATGTATTAGATTATTAGCCTAATAGTACAAACATAGAGGGTGGCATCAGGAGCACATTTCAAATAGCGAGAAGTGATATCTTTGATGCTTGTGCTCCCAGTTATTCTAGAATCTGACCCTAAATACGATCATAGGAATAGCCTTATAAGCTCCAAAAGACCACCACCAATTAGAAGGAAACATAACAGACCTGGAATATTCAAAATAATGGCAATTGTTAGTATTGAAGATCAGAGGAGATCAAACATAACGTAAATTAAACATGCGTATACCTACCAATAACCCATTTGGGAAGTGCAACATTCTTAGCTCTCTTCTTCATTTTTGGCTTTCCCATTTGCTTCTCATTTCTCTTGGCAAACTTCTCGTTTCTGAGTCTTTGTCTTGCGGTTTGAAGAGCCTTTAAATATAAAAAGATGAGTTGTTAGTATACACGTTTTCTCCAAAAGCACACGCAAAAAACGCCAAACTTACCATTATGAATTAACTTAGCCTCTATATATGTCCTATAGTATGTGTGCTATGAGGGAAAAAGGACTGAAGAATCACCTGTAATTATGATCTTGTGATCACCTTGCTTACTTTTTCACAGATACACACCTGTCAATTAGCTTTTCTGCATCTCCTCCCTATTTATTTATTTATTCCTTTTTTTCGCGCGATTTTCCCTTGCTCGCATTTTTGGTTCAGCATTTCGAGGTTTCGAGTCTAGCTTAGAGCAGTAATTCCGATTAGAAGAATGGGCCGGGATCACAAGGAAATGCCATTTTAAAAGAAAGAACAACACAAACTACAACTATACAGCCAGAAAGGAACTGAATACGAATCTGAATACTTAACGTTTATACCTGGACTATTTTTAAGATGAACAATTATTCCAAACTAGAGCGAATACCACTTCCAGTTCGGAAAAGTGCAGGGCCAGGAATGAAATCACTTGCCCTAGAATGGAACACGGAAGGAACATATCTAGCATATACCTGGTCGGACAAGAGCATATTTGTGTCGAAATTTGACCCCATCAAGTGCACATGTGAAGAATCCATGAATTATGCAAACGCAGCACCAAAACAGATCAATTCCATTTCATGGAATCCCAGAGCCCCTACACAGTTTGCGACTACCAGCAACGACAACAAGATTAGGGTGTTCTCCATAGAGGATTCATCTATTGTTTTTGCCTCCGAGTATGCCTCCGATTCGGTAGCAGAATTTACCAACGTGAAATTTTCACCCGACGGTGAGTACTTGGCAGCATTTTCCACGAAGAAAGCGATAACAGTGTTTGAAGTGGATGAGAAATTTGGAGTTCCTAAGTTTGTACTGGTTGCAACATCTCCATACTTGTCCAGATTTCGGGATTTCGATTGGTCATACACGGGTCATCGGATACTTGTCGGTGATTCGTGTGGGTTTGTTGATGTTTTCGAATTGGTGGACAAAGACGGCAAGATGGAACTTTCAACAACCAAAAAGGGCACTCATATCAGCAGCTGTGCCATTGGAAAGATATGCTCGAGGGATTCTGCAAAATGGTTTAGCTTGGTATTGGATAATTCGGAGGTTTTGCTGGTAGATACCGAGTATATGGTCGTTGTTAAGCAATTCTCGAATTTTGGCTCTTCGTCGACAGTGAGACTACTTGAATCCAAGCTTTTGACCCCAGGCCAAAATGCGTTTGAGGGTATAGACGGCACAAGCATAGCTGGAGAGGCTGAATTAGACGATCCATACGGGAAAATTGTGTTTGCTGTTTGTCCCACATATGGGGGCCATACAATATTGTTTGACAGCGAGGAATCGAAGCCAGGAGATGCTACTCAGTCGGTGAAGGAGCTAGAGTATGATATGTTTCGGTTCAATCCGGTTAATCCGAAGGTATCTGCCGGGATTCGTGGTTTAACTGTGAATGCATTAGTTCCGGGTGACTCAGTGGGTGGAAAAAACAAACGGAAGCAAGAGAATGAGAAGCAGAAGATGGAGCAGAAGATAGAACAGAAGGATCAGAATAGAAAGAGAGAGAGAGAAGATAGTAGAGATAGGTATTATATGTATAATAGCATGGCAGCTGACAGAGACAGACAAGGCAGCAGGAAATATGAGAGAGAGAGAGATATTCAAAGGGGAGGTGATGGCAGATATGGCCGAGGGATGGTGGACAGATCACGTGATAGAGAAAGGAATAGGGAGAGGGACAGAGATAGAGACAGAGATAGAGATAGGGATAGAGACAGGGATAGAGACAGAGACAGAGATAGGAGAAGTGACATTGGCAGAAGAAGAGATGGCGATAATTATAGAGATAGGAGAAGCAACAGAGGACCAGACTATGATAGAGATAGAGGTGTGAAGAGAGGAAGAGGGCAGAATAGCGGTGGATATCATTCCGATCGGAGTGCCAAGCGGCCAAGACTGCACTAAGCTACTGAATTAATGTACTATACTTGCAAAGAAACTGAGATGGACGGGTAGTAAAGACGTAGATAGAGATTAAAAGAAAGAAAAAGGTTGACTAGGCGTTAGTATCGTATAAACACACACGTATGTGCAGCCTCAGGAGCCAAGGTCTAGGTGGCTTGGAGTGGTGCGAAGGTGGATATTACTAGATTTGCCGACCTGGCCGCGATTCCGGACCCTGGCATGTCTGGGGACTTCTGGGTTGGAAACTTGAGCATTTATGCTTACAGAATCGGCGTCTGAGCCCGGCGAAACCTCGTGATCCAATGGGATGACCAAGGAGCTCAAGAGTGGTGTATTGTTGTTGGAAGTGGCCTCTTCGTACGTCGGAGGAGACAAAGTATAGACCGCATTGTATGTAGGAGGCACCTCATCGTCCCAGGAAACTCCGAGACCGGATCTCTCTGTGAGTACAACCTTGAATTGCATGCGGAGGACCCTGGCAACGCCTGTTGGGATTCCGGACGTCTGATTGGCGTAATCCTGCCTGTTTCCACGCATTGAGTCCGGCCCAGTGCCTCCATCGTGCATTTCTAGTGGTCTGGAGGCAGTTTCGGGCCCGGATACAGACTCGGAAGCCGGCTGGGAGGCCGAGGAGCCGAGCCTACCCCCTTTAAGAGAAGTAGAGCTTTGCACAAGCTCCTCGGCAACTACAGCCTCGACTATGAGGTTATGATTGACGTAGATGCCGAGTTCAGGGTCGGAGATATCGCAGGAGCAGTTGCTGTCGGCCTCTAGGTACGTGGCCGGATCAAAAAGAGGCGAGTTGCAGTTCTCAGACGTGATCGTGGTGATATTCGTGTTTGCAGAATTAAAACCCATCGACATCAGCTCCATAGTAGAGACATCGACCACCAACTCGATCCGGCCCTTATTGGAGAAGTCTGACTTCCAGCCGGACTTCATTTCTCCCGAGCTGAGCAGTCTTATTTCCTCCGTGTAGAGTTCGTCCTGCCGCGAGGCCTGCACAGCCTCGTCAATACCGGCGGAGACCTGAGCTGGTGACGCGTCGATCGACCAATTGGACGCAAAGGGCGACAAAGTCGGTGTTGCGGAGGAGTCCGGCGAGACGATCGACGCGACGCCGGATGATGCGTTGTGCACGAGCCGCTGGCTGTGCGAGTTGCTGGGTTGGGTGGCATTAGGAGGATCTTGTGGGCGTGAGGGTGAGACAATAGAGGTAGCAATAGGAGTGTTGGTGGTAGCATTAGTATTAGTAGCAGCATTACTACTACTACCAGCATTAGCAACGGTAGCAACACTACTACCAGCATTAGCAACATTAGTAGCAGTATTACTAGTAGCAGCATTACTACTACTACCAACACTACTCCCTGCAGACTCGGAAGAGTTACTCCTCCCGGAATTAGCATCGTCGAAATTCCCTATAAAGTAATTGTACGCAGGACTACTGGCACCGTTGCTGTTCCGGTTAAACTTCCGCCCCCTGACCTTCTTCCTGGCCACCTCCAAGGCAGTGCGGAACTTCTTCTCGTGCTGCACGCAGTAATGGGCCCTTACCCGCACACTCTCCTCGATTTTCCAGCTGAGCTTCCTCATCCGCCACCGGCGGTCCTTTGTGGCGATATTATCCATGCGAATTTCGACAGGGAACGTCGACCGCGGGTAGGAAATGTTGGGGATGGCGGCGGTGGCAGTGACGTCGGTCGGAGGGAAGATTCGGAGCGAATTGTGGTCGTGACCGCGGAAAATGCTTCTTCTTATCATGACGGGCAGCGACAGGTTGATAAGGTCCTCGGCACCGCGGCGGTTGATGAATACAGCCTTGCACACCAACTCGTAGGTGATCGACGTACCGTGCGTCGATAGGACGGTCGTGGGTGGCACTTTTCCCGGAATCAAGTATCCAAACGGGAAACTGTGCGACGTGCCCTTTGCAAAAGCGGTCCGCCGGCTGAGAACGTCCCACGAGGCCAGCTCTGTCACTTTCCGGCGGCACGCGCCGCAGTGCTGCAGCGAGCTCGAGTGCGGGAGGAACGGCTTCGAGTATCGCACCACCTGCAAAAAGTACAGCTTCACCTGCCTCAACTCGACGTAACCCCGGCGAAGTTGCTGCCTGGAGAGCTGACCGACCGACGCAGTGGGCCCGAGCCCATCGGGCGTTGCCGGCGGCATCACGGGCGACACGGGCATGCTGTTTGCAGCCGTCCCGGACCGGCTTTCTAGCAGTTCCCGGATGTCTTTTGAGTTTCTCGCAAACACATCCAGAACTAGTGCACCGTTGAACAGTGCCCCAGAGCTTTCCGCCGGCTTACCGTACAGCATTATGGGCGGCGACTCCACGCACAGGCTTATCCTGATATCGGAATTCGGGTTCAGCCGGTTGCATTTCACCGTGTGGTACTCATCTGTTTCACTCTCAGTGTCTATGCTGGCACTCGACCGGCCCCCATACCGCCTTTTCCCGGAGGAATCTTCCGTCGAAACTGCATGCACTATGCCATTAAACAGCCTTGAGAATGACGGCATGCCTTACGTGTTGTGCCTGTCAAAATATGTGCTTGATCTCCCAACTGTAGCCTGATATATGATGTGGAATGTGGATGTGGGGAGAACCCTGAAGTGATAATCCAAGCTGTAACTCTATGTCTGCTCTCTTTCAATCGTGCACACAATACTCATGCAGTGTCGTGCTCGAATGTGGCCAAAACAACTAACTATGAATACTGGCCCAAGTATGCTGATGGGATGTGATCTAGTGCAGAATAAGCTCTGTGGGCTAAATAGAGAGCATCCAGGCCGCATCTAGATGAAGGTCAAAAAAAAAAAAAAAAAAAAGAGTACTCAGTGTTTTTTTACTCGCGCTCTCTCCACTCCTATTGTCTCGCTTACATGAATCCGAGTCCCATCTACTGATAATAAATAATAATCCCAAAATCAGTACAACCGAGCAATCAAGTGGAATTTCGTCTGTTGCTACGCTCAAATATGCTTACTCTATTCTAATTAATATATATTAGTAAACGGATCACCGCACTCTGTCAATGCTTTTCTGTACCTTAGTCTTCCGCTAAACCATCAGAGGCGTCTCTATGATTTACTATATTCCACCATCCTCTATCAGTACAGCAACTTTCAATACACTCTCACCCTGTGCTTACTTCTTGCCGTTCTCAGTCCCATGCTTCTTATGGGCATGCTTATGCTTGTGATTCTTTCTTTTTCCGCCATCTGTTTGATTGGTTGAATGTTTATGGTGATGTTTGTGGTGCTTGTGATGCTTATGGTGATCTTTATCTTTATCTTTTGAACTTGTTTTAACTTTCTTTTCATCATTTTTTTCATCATCTTCCGTATCGTCATTATCATCATCATCATCATCCTTCTTATCATCATCATTATCTTTTTCTTCTTCTTTATCATCATTCCTACCTTCATCATCTTTATCATCCTCAATATCATCCAAATCAATTCGATAGTCGTCCTTGCTTATATAATCCTTGACATCTATATCCTCCACCACAAGTTCTGAGGGTTTTTCAATTTCTTCATCCTTCTCCTCTTTCTCCTCTTTCTCCTCTTTCTCCTCCTTTTCATCCTTCTCATCATCCTCTTCAATTCCATTTATTTCTATCTCTTCACCTGCCATCAAATTATACAATGCTGCAGCTCTCATCGCATACTTCACATCAACACTATTATCCTCATCTTTTTTCTCATCAGCCTCCTTCTTCCCATCAGCATCTTTCTTATTCTCATCCTTCTTATCTTCGTCCTTCTTATCCTCATTCTCTTGATCCTCATTCTCTTTTTCTTCTTCTTCTTCTTCACCCTTTTCCTCCTTATTTTCCCCTTCCTCCTTTACATTCTCATTCTTCTTCTCCTCCAACTCTTTCGCAGCAATCTCTATTTGTAGATTCCACTTTTCTACAACCTCCTTCATCTCCTGTATAAGTCGATCTCGGGACCCTCCCTTCATCGTTGATAAATACGCCTTAAGATAATCATCATACTTCTCAGGAATCTGTCTTATATTTCTCAGAAGCCAGTTCTGTTTCTGCTTTGAAAACTTCCAGTGCTCCTTATCCTTGTAAAATGTTCGAAGGTATGCAAGTTGATCTTTTTCAGGAGGTGCAGGCCTCTTATTCTTTGGCAATTTCTTCCTTTTTGGTGCTTTCTTACTCTTTTTAACGCTTTTGGTCTCTATAGTTTGGTCTTTATCTAATTTTTCAAGCTTTCTTTTTTTGCTCTCTGTTTCTGTCTTGGTTGCTTCCGACTCTATTGTACTACTACTATCATCTTCTGTTGATATACCCGCCAAATGAACTGGTGCTATAGCTAGAGGATCATCTGCTAAACTTCTCTTTATTTTAAGCCCGAGTCTTTTCCATGCCGGCTCTCTTTTTCCTGTTGGGGCCTGTACCATTTTTTATATATGTTGAAAATGTGCGCAACGAAGAAAGTTTAGATATTGGCCACTAGTGAATTGCTTACAGGTAATAGAAATGACTTTATGATTCGGAGAAGACTAGGACTGACAATTTTTCACATCTTAAAGAAAAAAAAAAAAAATTCCCAAATAAAAATCGGTCTCGCACACAATAGAATAATGGAAATTGTGAAATCGAAATCAATGCAAATCATAGTGGAATATATAAGCTCCCACATTTCCTCATCAGCCCAACATCACACTAGTCCCGTTTTCACAACTTTCCACTTCTTTTCCCTTTTCCTTTTTCCTTTCTCTTTTTTTTCCCCTTTCCTTCTGTATCATTCAATTATGCGCGCTACCGCCACTCCCGTTGAAGAAGAATAAGGTTTCCTTAACTCTTGGTATGTGCCCACGCTAGATCAATTTTGATCCTCCTTTGTTTGAGTCCTGTCAAATACCGAAGGAAGGAGTGGCATGAGCTGCTCTATTTTTCCGATACCATAGTTTTGACAAGGATATAGAAACGGGACGACAGGTTGCATTCTAGAAACCTATAGTAATGTACGGATTCAAATAAATTCTAAAGCGAGATCTCAATTTTTTACACATAAAAGCAAAATTAAAGCAGGAAAAAGCGAGATCAGTTCCGTCCGAGAGCGTGCAAAACCAATCTCTTGTAATCATCAACACCCTGCTCAAGCATATCGGGGAGAATGTACTCGTTGGCCGAATGTGCAATGGTGATAAGGCCAGGACCATAGAGGTACCTCTTAAAGCCTCTGTTGAGCATGTTAGGCACATCCGTGGAGCATGATAGTGACGTGTGGTTAAAACCTGGAGCATCGTAGTCAACATATGTTGGGTCTGCCCGTTGGGTGGTCTCTGTTTCAATCCTGATGGCATCTTTTTCATGCTTTGAAATAATCTGGTCAACGACTGCAGCAATTTTGTCAGTAGTACTGGCTGCTCTGATGAGGACTGTGCATGCAGCATATGGAGAAAGTACATTTGCTGCATTGCTGGCGTCAATTTCACCGATGTTGACAGTTGCTTTACCCAAAAGCTTGGATTCAGGGAACTGCGTGGTCAATAAATCATTCATTATACCGATTAGTGCCTTGTTGGCGTCCACACCGAGCTCCGGATAGCCGGAATGGCAGGAGCGGCCATACACCCTGATTTGGAAGTAGTAGATGCCCTTATGTCCGACGGCAAGTCTGTTTCCCGTCGGCTCTCCAAATATTACAGTATCCCAACCAACATGCTCTTTTATGAGTTGCTTATCGGCTGGAACCATACCAAGGCCCCCAATTTCCTCCCCCACGACATATAGGAAGCTGATATCTTCACTCGAGACCTTTTTTTCTGCAACAAGCTCCTTTGCAGCAATTATTTGAGATGCAACAGAAGCTTTTGCGTCAGTTGAACCTCGGCCGTGTATCCTGAGCCTGTTTTCCGCGTCTCTCTCAAGTGAGTAGTTAAAGTATGGAGGAACGGTATCAATGTGGCTTGTCAAAAGCACAGATGCATTCTTGTCTTCACCAAAATACGCATAGACGTTTTTTCCGCCGGCTGGAGAGTCTAAAAGCTCAACATTGAGTCCCTGGTTACTAAGGTATTTAGATAAAAATGCAGTTGCGTTTTCCTCATGGCGACTTAGTGAGGACACCTGAATTAAGTCTTTATGAAGTTGGAAAAGCTCAGGTCTTGAGGCGAACTCCGGGACAGATAAAGCATCGCTTTCATCCAATGAGAATGCCGATTGCTGGTTTATTGGCGTTGCAATCGACACTGCCGCAAATAAGGCGAGTGCAAACGCAGATGTAAACATGTTTGAGTCTTGAAGATAGCAGAAATATTCGAAAGACTAATATATTTGCGGCGTTGTTAAATTAAGTAAGTGGAACTAGAAAACTATACGCCCGAATATATAAAGCAATGGATAGACTTCTTATATATTTACATATATATTTGGGTATATTTCCGTTTCTTCGTTTAATTGTACTTTGTGCGAACAATTCAGTAACTGTAACAATGAAACTGTGGCTTCCGGAGTCGGCGCATCGCATCGCAATTGCAGATAGATAGAGAGAGAATGGAGAAAAATTTCAGATTGAAGGGAAAAAAATTAGAGATTATTCTCAACGGAAACCGGAAAGGACGGATCTTTTTTTTTTTTTTTTTTTCATTTTATATTTTATGATTGTGCCTGAAGAATTAGCTGACTCCACATTGAAATTAGAACCCTGAACAAATCTCTAAGTCGTTTGAAATTTGGAAAATAGTTATACTATCAGGTTAGCAGTAGGATCACCTAAACTTTAAGCTACCGTCACTTTTACTATGTACTTCTGCTATACACTTTCACTATCTACTTCCCATCTGTCTTCTCCAAAATATTAGAAATACCAGTCCAAAGTGTTTCAAGTCGATCGACTGTGCACGCGTCGCTCTATCATGTTAGTGAATTTGAAAAACTAGGAATTTAACCCAGGCAAGTAGAATTTAAGCCGGGCGCACATCTTGCCTTTAGCCACTCGTTACATTAATATCAAGGACACAGTCACATTCATATAAGGGCAAGCAAACACAAGAAAGCAACTATGCAAGAGGGGGGACGAACAGGTAAGAAAGAGCCGCCATTTACAGCCAGATATGTGTATCAGCTGGATGACTCAGTCTTGAAATCTTTAAAGTTGATGTATTTTGATTCATTAACCCACGAGGAAAGATCTGAACAGGAGTACAAAAGGTCGCTCAACAGCATTGTTTCAAATTACAATGATGGAACGATGAAGGGGAGCTTTGGGCCTCCGAAAATAGTAAAACCTAGGGCAAGATCAAGTACCAAGAAGCACGTCGAGAGTAATAATTTGTCAGATTTGGACAAGTACAATGAAAAAAGAGCACGGAATGGGCAGAAACTGTTGACCGAAACCGAATTTGAGGCCAAAATGGACCAGTTGAGCATTTCCGGGTCTGAAACGGAGGATGAGTTGGATACGATCACGGAAGAGGAGAGTTCGAATACCAAAGTGACTGATGAAGCAGATAATAGTCTGGATGAGTCATCGATAAGTTACATGTTCACAAAATCACCGTTTGTGCTTTTTCATTCGGGGCTGCTTCAGGACGGAAAATGCTACGGAGTGTATAAAACAACTTTGGATGCAGAGGAGGGCAAGAGTGATCCCATGAGAAAATTAATGGAACTTAACAGTGAGAAGTTTCAGCAGAAACTGGACAACAGTATTTCGGCCTTGTTTATGATTGGGGGAGGACATTTTGCAGGAGCCATCATCAATCACAAGCCTATTGTTACAAAGGGTAACAAGGGCTCTCCGGAAGAGTTACAGTTGCAATCTGTGAACATTGCTGAGCATAAAACATTTCATAGGTACACTACCAGAAGGAAACAGGGAGGATCACAGAGTACTTCAGATAATGCAAGAGGAAAGGCAAACAGTGCAGGTTCTACATTGAGAAGATATAACGAGCAAGCTTTGAGGGAAGAAGTCCAGGATTTATTGAAAATCTGGAAACCATTGCTCGATAGGTGCGACAGGATATTTATTAAAGCTAATGGAGTTTATGCTCGACAATCACTGCTTGGAAAAGGTCCCGAAGCAGTAATAGAAGCCGAAGATCCGAGGGTCAGAATCTTCCCATTTACCACAAAGAGGCCCACGACAAAAGAATTGAGAAGGGCTTGGTGTGAGCTTTCGTATTTGAAAGTGATGGACATTCCGAAAAGTGATAAGAAGGCAGTCGAAATGAAGATGAGGCAAAGAGAACATCTTGCGAAGTCTAAGGAGCAGAAGCAAAGGAAAATTGACGTTTCCAAAGGCAGTTCTGAGGATGATGAGACCACTAAGCAGTTGATTTCACTCTTGAAGAAGTCGAAGGCCCCCTCTTTGATCGCATATATCCGCAAGAACAAGGTCCCAGTAAACTTTAGGCTTTTGCCAGAGAAAGAGTACGGCAGAAATACACAAACAATGCTACATTATGCTGCTCATTTTGGCTTAAGCCGCATGTGCCAGGTCCTCTTAGTAAATTTGAAGGCAGACCCCACGATTAAGAACGAGAGAGGGTACACAGCCTATGAGATGTCTGCAGATGAGAAGACCAAGTATGCATTTGAGGTGGCTAGAAACACTTTAGGTGAAGATTATTGCGACTGGGAAAAGGCGGCAAAAGTTCCAGGGTCAAAAAGCAGGGAGGAAGTAGAGGAAATACTGAAGAAGAAAGAGGACGAGTCACGTGAGAAACTGCGAGAGTTGCACGAAAAGGAATTGGAGACTGCAAGAAAGCAGTTTGCCGAATCTCACGATAAGAAATTCGGCAGAGGTAAGACGCTGGGAGGCTTTAAAGAGACAGAGCAGCATAAACTTGACTCGCTTACCCCACAACAGAAGATGCGAGTAATGAGAGAGCAAAGAGCTCGTGCGATTGAAGCGAGAATGAAGGCGAACAAATAAGAGGTATTGTATAATTAGAGGTCTATAGATGGTGATAAAGAAGAGAAATGGCAAGTAGAACTTGCAAGTGGAAATTGCAGATAGAAATGACAAGTACAAGTTGCTAGTACAAATGGCAAGTACAAATTACAAGTAGAAATGACAAGAAATGCATGACTGCCACCTAATACTTAGCAAATATGTAACTTAATAAAGGTTTCTTAGGGTCCTGGTCGACGACTAGAGTATTGATAACAGCATCATCAGTTGGAGTCTCACTTTTTGCTGCTACCGGATCAATGTGCCTAAACCCCCGAAGGCATCGCTGTATCTGCTTTTTGGCTCTATTCTTGGTCTCGTTCTCATCATTCACGCAGTTTTGGCTGAACTTTAATGCTGTGACAAACGATTCAGGTTCATCGTCCTCTGCTTCATCATTTGCTGCAACTAAATCGTCGTCCTGTGTGCAATCAAGCTCCTTAGTACCCAAACCATCGCAGCCACAAAGCATAAGATCATGCGTGCCACATTGGCAATCTTCCGACACCGTAAAAATATCACGGAGATCGGAATAGCTGAAGAAATCGGCATCGGACGATGCTGAGTCATCCACAAAACGATCGCTCAAGTTACGTTTGATCAACTGTCTCTGGAATATCTTCTCGTCAATACATCCGCTTGTCAGTAGTCTGTATACCCTAACATGCCTCTTTTGGCCTTCCCTGTGAATCCTGGCCATGGCCTGTAGGTCAACAGACGGATTCCAGTCGTTGTCAAAAAGAATTAAGCGTGATGCACCCACTAGATTCAACCCCATACCTCCAGCCTTCGAACTGAGTAGAAAAACAAAGCACGCTTCTTTGGTGGACTTGTTGAAGCTGTCCACAAGCTTTGAGCGGTCTTTTGAAGGTGTAGAGCCGTCTAGTCGTGAATAGGAAAGCCGAAGACTCTGAATTGTCTTCTCGATTACATCGAGAACCTGCGTAAAGTTGGAGACCACGATTACCTTCTCGTCCTGAGTGTTCCTATAGATCAGAGTCAACAGCTTCATCAACAAGTTGATCTTCCCACTCTTCACCTTCTTCCCCAACTGCTCTGCAAACGCACTTCCAGGGCCAGAACCACTGGCATCATCACATATTTCCCTGAAAAGTGAATCCTCTTCAAGCAAAGACGGCGAGTTGCATATCTTTCTGAAGGTGGTCATAAGACTGAGAGAGTCCTTTGTGACTGAAGGCTTTGCACGTGATCCGGCCGATTGCAGCTCCTCCTCTTCCTCCATGATTTTTGTGTATTTCTTCGTCTTGGCCAGCAAACGGAAAAGCTCAAGTTGGAGCCGGGAAGGCGGAACAAACAAAACATAGTCTGATCTCTTGGGTAGATATTTCACAAGCTCTGTATTTGTTCTGCGAAGGATGAATTTCTTCGTCTCTTGCACGAGACTCTCTGTTCTCTGCTTTCCGAGACTAATCACGGCCTTACTTCTGCATCCAGTCTCCCGGGACCGAAGAATAGGCTTGATGAACTTCTTCTGAAACTCCTTGAAGCTTCCCAAAACACCGGGATTGACAAAACTGATGAGGTTGTAGAACTCGGTCAGGTCATTTTGAATCGGTGTGCCTGTAAGGATGATTCTACGCCGGATATCCAGCCTTTGCAATGCCTTGAACGACTTGCTGAGAGAGTTCTTAAGCCTGTGACCCTCATCGCAGACCAAGAGATCAAACTTTGCCTCGGCAAGTTCCTTTTCAAGCGATTGCATCTTCTCGTAACCAACTATAAGCACTTTGTACACTTTGGTATTCGAAAAGCCATGGACTATTTGCCTGTCTTTCTGCCTGAAACTTTGTTGTGCACCATCCAGGGCCAAAACACTCGGGGAGTTTGGTTTCCTGCCTAGCCACTTGTGAAATTCCTTCTTCCAGTTCGCTACTAGTGTCACCGGACAACATATGAGCACCTTATTGGAGATAATTGGCTTCTGGCCAACATACGGCGTCTGCTTCAAAAGAGTCCAAATTAGAGAAATGGTCTGCAACGTTTTGCCAAGACCCATCTCATCGGCTAAAATAGCACCATTGCCCACAAAGCTGTTGAATCCCATAACGCAGTTGTACAGAAACTTGATGCCCTCTCTTTGGTGCGGCCTCAACTTGCACGATAATGCAGGATCCACCACAACATCCTTTACCAAAGTACCCGGAGGGCCGAACTGCCCCGGTCTGTCCATTATAAGTGGGTTATTGATCTCTGCTATGTTGTATAACGGCATGGATGAGTGGCTGCTGCCATCAGAGAGAAAGTTCTGCTTCCTGGAGTTTTTTTTGTCAAGCACCGACTTTGCAGGATAAAGCGAGCCACTTTTCACGCTGCTGTGCCCGGAAATAGTGGAAATACGCTTCGCACGTTTCGAACTGGGGATTGAATCTATTTTGTGACGCTTTAACCCAGATGACATCTTCATAGTAAGACCACTTGAAAGATCGGCTGATGATTGCGACTGCGAATCAGCACTCGATTCAAGTTCACCGTTTAATTGGCACTCGATTGCGGAGCCACACTTAAATGCATCTTCCCCAAAGATCCTCTCCGATGCCTTAAACACCTTTCCAAGAAAATTGCCATCCTCATCTTTGACTATTGCCGAATCGGTGTTTTTGTTAAGCCGGAGAACTCCGTCCCCATCCCAAGGTTTATTTTTGCGATGCGAGACTTTTCTCCATAAAATGGCATACTTAATATGACTGTTGGCAGCAGGGGTCCTTTTTCGGCCACTTGTTAGTGATCTTGAAGCCGCATGATCCTTCTTTCCAACCTGTAACGAAGTCTTGTGAGTTAAAGAGCGATTGTTCTTGACACCCGGTGATCTTCTCCTTACAGGCCTAAATGGGGTATTAAGGTTGAGCATTAAAAAGGCCTGATAAGTGCACTTGGCCAGGTATCATATAGCTTACGAAAGATCAGCAGAAATAAGTATTCAGGGTCCCTAAACCATGAGAAGTCAATATGCAAAATAAAGTACGTGAAAGCAACAATAGGAAAAGTGTACGGATGCGCGAAGGGCCCTGGATTATTTTTCAGTGTCGACGCGTTTTTCCTAAATCGCGAAGCGTGAAATGAAGAAAAAACACTGCTATCAAAAAGGTGCGATCAAAAATCTGGATGTCGAAAATCTGCTGCTGCTGCAGGTGCTGCATAATATTTCCGACTGAAAAGGGGTGTCGATCGGCGGAAAATGAGCAATACAGGGTATCGAAGTTTTGTTTATACTATTGTGCTGTACGCGGCCAACAGCAGGGAACAGAATGTGAGGTATGCAATTGCAAAATGTGAACAGTAAAATGGCGTATATTTAAATATACGCAAGTTGATTATCACGTGAGACTTACGTTGACGGTTTGAGATTCCAGAATTTCTACCAGTACTGAAAGCAGTCAGATGCAGTTTTTAAGATTTCGCATTGATGAATGGCACACAGGTCTTTTTATTTAATTTTAATTTTATTCATTTTTTTGCGGGTCGGAAGGGTCATAATAATGTCCACCCCATTATTCTGGGCCAGCATTTTTTCCCCCTCCTTGTTGGATAGAAAATCTCGATATTTAGGTCAACCGGCAGCCTCTTTTTGTGTATTGCATGCATTAATGCGTTCTGACGTAAGCCTGTGAACGCAGCATCCTTTTTGCATACGTTGCCTATTCTTGCCGGAACTTATTACACAGCTTGCATTATTCATTTTCTCCAGGTACTCACGACCAAGGGTCCCTTACAGCCTATTTTTGATAAGATACGATTTTTGATAAGATTAGGCGGTCGAAATAAATCGTGAGCCGTTGCGCACTATTGAATTGAATGAATGGGCCAAAAAATTACTAGTGCACGATTAATGCATCTCATCTGTGAGGGCAGTAAGTGGTAGTGACTGGGTTTCTGTGCCTTAAATATTCCCTGCTGAAATATTTCCAGCCTCTTCTCCGTACTAATTATTTTTCTCTCTCTGTTTTCTTTTTTATTCGCTCTGGCTCCTTCCTGCTTTTCCCGTTTGCACAAAATACTTTTTATTTTTCCCTCACGCAGTATTTATTTATATTTGTTTACTCGCTCGCCTAAAAGCGTGCTGGTGGTGCTTTCCCTGTTTCTGCGAATTTATTCTGCACTTGTGAGTACATTTTTTTTCCAACAGCAACATTTATTGCACTGAGAGACCAGAACTTCACGCTGATAATTTTGCACAGCTAGATAGTGACAGTTGCACATCAGTGTTGGACTTTTGCGGTGGATTCAAACAGAGAATAGGAACCGTGACTGTTTTGGTTTTGGCATTCTTTTTTCAGGACTACGGGCAAAAACAGGGCACGAAAGTAACAAAAAGCAAGTACTCCAAGCAGTTGGTAGGTCACAAAAGCAACAGAGAACAAACATTCTAAGCAGTTGGCAGGCAATTTAAGCATACTACCAGAGTAAGTCCCCCCAGACTTAGAGATAACAGAGTCAATACCACAGACAAGATTCGAAATGATTTCATCAGCCTCTCAGGGACACTCGTCGAGTCGGGAGTCACTCCCGTTGAAGAATGCACGTCCGGTACAGGCAGTGGAAAGTAGGGGTGGCCCCGTTTCGCCCGAGAAGAAGAATGGGTCGGATACTTCGCTTCCGTTGCCAAAGACGCCGTCGATGAACAGAAATGCGACTTTTGAGAATGCTGGCTTCCCGATGTTTCAGACACCCGAGAAAACTCCGATACGCCAGATCAGCAGAGACGATCAGTCGCGGGGAGGCGATGCGGACTCCGCGATGCTCCTATCGCCACCAGGAGTGGCGTCTCCGGGGTCGAGAAAACGCAGAAGTAACGATTTTTACACTTTACTCAAAAGTCCGAGGACGCCTCAGCACTCGCGGCCCGTGTCGATCGAGGAGGGCGAAATTAGGCGTTTGGAGGAATGCTCGTGGCAGTCTCCGGAAAAAGAGTACAATGTTTCTCCCCGGGTGGAAAGAGGCACGGATGTAAAACGCATCTCTGAGAACTTGAAGACGCAGCTCAACTACGCCAAGGCGAAGATCCAGCACGGGTGGTCGGACAAGTCGCTAGCAGAGGTTCGTAAGCAGCTCGAGACACAGAAAGAAGGCAACAAAAAAGGCAACAAAAAGGGCAGGCAAAAAAGCGACAAAACCTCGTACGACGAGTTCTGGAAAACCCCCGGTGAGGCTTTGCCACGATATGAGGGGCAGGAAGCTCGGAGCAGGCCGAAAACGCCACAAAAATTGAACATTTTGCCAAAAAGCCACGGCATCCAGCATTCCATCACCCTAGACGAGGTGGCAAGCCACCACAGAAAGCCCAAGCAGTACGGGGCTTCCGGGTCGGCCGAGCGGGCACTATTGGAGGCCCTTAGCCCGCGTACGCCGCGGCATGCACCGCCAAATGGGCCGCCTCCGCCCGTTTCCCGCTCACCAATACCGGAAACACGCCTAGAGCACGATGCAATAGTATCGTTGATGACTCTGGCGACGCCCAAAGACAAGCTGAATGCGTCATCTTCGCCCCAAAAGGGGCAGAAGGGCCATCTTTCTGCTTTTTCGCCAGGGCTTTTGCACAGACGCAGCGCGAATAGAGACGCAAATGCACGTCATCAGTTGGGTGGCCCGCTTCTCCCACCCCCCAGCCCAAGCAAGACTCGCACCTTTGCACGCAGCCCTGCGTATGATGATGATGATATCACCGAGGTGGAGACCTCCGACGAGGACGAGTCACGTGTAAGGCTTCCCGCTCTCGATTCCCGTCTTTCCTCCTCGCCCATATCGCGGACTCTTCCGCCATTGCAGATCTCACCCAGGTTTGCCGGAACCGGCCAGCTTGTAGGGCTTGGATTGAGCAAGAGCCCGGCCACTTTCGCTTCTCTTCGCACCCGGCCATCTGTTGGCAGATTTGGGGAGGACGGGGAGAAAGTGGGAGGGAGTGAAAAAATGGGAGAGGGTAAGAAATTTGGTAAAAGAGGTAACGTTGGGAAAAAGAGAGAAAGGAGGGAAAAAGAAAATGATGAGGACGATGACGATGATCGAACGCTGAGCGAATAAGGAGGAAATATAAAGGATGACAAATATATGCGGTGAATTTAAGAGTAATGCGGAGGATGTAAAGATGCATATGCCGCTCGAGATTGTGAAGGCCTTTAAGAGCGCATTGTACATTATTGGACAGGATTAATGGTGCTTTTTGTATATTACGCTGTTCGAAATACTAATATTATCTGATTAATAAGGACCAAGTATTTAAAATTTGGAAGAGTAACACAGCATAAACGAGTAGCAAAATAAATGTATTGTGTGAGAATGAAAATACTTCAGACTGGCTAGTACTCGTTAATTATAGTGTACATAGTTTTTATCTACTTTCCTAATAAGCAACCTCGACACTAGATTTATATGTACTATTTTATTTATTTACATTTATCTTACCATTTACCCTATCATTTACCTTACCTACTCAACTTTTCTTTAACAGTCTTGTCAAAACCTTTGCTTGCAGATATTAGCATACAAATCACTTGCAGGTATTCCCAGACCAGGACTTATCACACGAAATTCTGTCGGTAGCCCGGAAGTTTCTGTGGACAAATCCGGAAGAATGTAAACAACAACAGACTCCTCAACACCCTCTTGTTAAGAACAGAACTGACTTGGCTAATCTGCACTAAACAGCTACACTTCTTGTACGTTTAGCGCTGGCAAAGCATGTATAGAGAAAAAAAGTGAGATGGGGGGGGGGGAAAAAAAAAAAAAAAAAACATTTCTCAAAGCGGCAAAAACAAGGAGAAGCATCCCCCCAAAAATTAAGGGATTTTAAAAAAAAGAAGGACCCAAAATCTGTTCATTCTAGTTTTAATCCACTATACACATTCTTGAAATCTCCTCCTTCTTCAGGTAACGACCCACAAATTTCAAAGTTTAAAAGCGCAGAAGAACTTAAGCATGAGTCCAAGATTCGAAGCATTGTTGAACTACTTCAACTCCCTGTCGGTTGCCGAAAGCTCGGCCCCAGAGACAGATAAGCCACTGCAAACCACCAATTTGATGAAGCAGGTCTTCAATTGGACGATTTTCTCCAATCCATGCGGAAAACCCGGTGCATCCAGTACCGGCAACGCCCCACCAATCGAAGACCTGGCAGAAGAGCTGTCTGATATTGAAAGCATCAAGTCCAACAAAGCCATTCTGAGATTTAATCCAAAGAGATTCCACGACCATGAATTCAAGCCATACATATTCCACCAATTCACCGTGGCAAAACCAAAATCTGTGGGAAGCGAAGGCCCGGTCCCGTTATCGCCAAAGGACCTTCGTGACAATTCAAGCGTCACAATTGTGACCCCTGCCATTATTTATGCTGTGAAGATGATGGTTGGTATCAAAGTTCGCACTGATGAAAGCAGAGCCAGCATCAATTGGAAGAAAGAGATGTTGCAGGCTTTCTCAGTTTGCTCGAGCAAACAATTCGCACGTGAGTTCTTGGAGTCCTTGAACGAAGAGCCAGATGTATTGGATAAGTTCGAGAGGGTTCTTCCAGAGCCGCAACAAGAGTTGACTGACCAACCAACCGACCAGCAGCAAGAGGATGCCAATACTGAACAACTGTATGACAATTTCCTTTATTCACCAAACATGAACGCAGACATTGACACCGCAAGTGAGATGGAATGCCACTACTACAACTACGAGGTCCCGTTAGAGCCTGAATCCAAGATTGAGGAGCTCGCATTGACCGATTCGGAGCCCGAGATGGAGCCCAAGCCAGAAACAGAGACAGAAATGGAGGCTGTGGTTGAACAAGGGTTAGCGCCAAAACAGGAGTTGGAACAAAAGGAACAAAAGGAACAAGAGGAACAAGAACAACAAGAAGAACAACAACAACTCCAAATAGATCCAGCACCAGCACTAGAGCCAGAGCAGGAACAAAGAGACTCTTTGCTGGATGAGAATACCCCAATCCAGTCAATGTTGACCTACGAGGACGAATACGGCATTCCAGAAAAAACAAGTCCAGTAAACAACAAGAGCGAATCGGAGACCTTAGTTTCGCAAGTGCCAGCACCAGCACCAGAACCAGTACCAGAACCAGTTCCATCTCCAGATGCATTACCAGATACAGCACCAGATTCAGATCCAGCTCCAGCACCACCACCATTTCCATGCACAGACAAGCCATGGTATCCGCAACAAAATGAGGACATCTACACAGAGATGTTCGGTGCAAACGAGTCAGAAGCAATCAAAAAAGAAAGAGGAAGAAGACTCGGAATTCACTTGGAGTACGTTCTCGAGATGAAGTATAGAATTGCGGACAGCATCAACTACACCGGCGACATTGATGAGATGGATCCAACACCATTTCCAGCTTTGAGACATGCCATCACTTCACTTACCATCGATACCTTGAGGCAAATATCGCCTCCGCCAAACTACATTGTGCCATATCTACGCCGCCCAATCCGGGAAATTGGCCCTAAGGATTTTAACGAGTTGTTCTACAGCTTTGAGCCACCAGCAACTGAGATAGTTTGCCAGAAACCAGAAGTTCTCCAGGAAACAGAAGCTTACCAGCAATCAGAAATTTGCCAGCAACCAGAACAACAGCCACGGATCGACATCGACGAAAGAGAGGAAATAATCCAAGCACAGCAGCGGGAAATTTTCCAGAAAGGAGTGCAGAAAGGTAGATTCATCCGTGCACTGTTCAAGGAGCACACATCGAGTAAAAACCCATTCCGGAGGCTCAAAGCCAAATACAAGAAGTTGATCGAAGATTTTAAAGGGTTGTCCCTCGAGGAGGATAGGAGTGACGACTACAGGGCCTACTCAAGCGAGATGCAAAAGCTATTTGACCAAACTGGCATCAACATGTTTATCGATGAAAGTCTTATTGACGCCGAGGTGGAGAAAAGATGGAACGCCAAGCACAAGCACTGGTACGAAAAGAAGGCCTCACACTTGAAGGAAAAGGCCATAAGAAAGCACAAAGAAAGAAAACTAGCCAAGGAGAAACGTCAGCAAGACAAGAAGTGGAAGAAGCTGATGGAGAAGGTGAACAAGCACAATATGGAGATGAGAAAGCGCAGAGAGAGAGAGGACGCGCTTGAAGGACCTCCTAGGGTGTGGTAAAAACAGTAAACAAATTGGCAGACTGCCGGATGCTGGGAGAGCAAACAGTTTCCATGATCTAGACAACTTGGAGCTGAATAGGAGAGTGAGAGAGTATTACTGAGCGCAAGGGGACATTTTGAATGGGAAGGGGGAAACCGGTCCTTAAAGAGAAGAAAGACAATGGTCATATCAACAAAATGGAAGCGATACTGGACTAGACTGAAGAATGCGTAAGTAAACAAAGAGGATAAACTTTACTAACTTGAATTCGATCTTTGATCTGAGCACGGCAAGCGACGGCGCTAGAATCATGGTTGCAGGTTTAAAAAAAAAAAAAAAAAGACAAAAAAAAAAATATTTACAGTTTACAATTTACAATTTTGAAACCTGCCCTGAGTTTAGCGTTCTGATGTCTACAGGACAACGGGCTCCAGTAATAGGATAGATATTCCAGCTGGGCCTTTGCTACTGTTCCTGTAAGATCAGTAGAGCTTAAGAGTGACACCGTCTCCAGAAAGATGTCTTAGTGGCTACAGGGTAGTTATACTATTACGGGCAGCTGGAGGCAAATTAGAGTTGCAGCACTGAGTTCTATTGTAATATGCAAGGAGTAAAGATTGATGAAGAGGGCGTGAGTGGAAACTTGAGAACGCAGAGATGTATGAATTTTCCCGACCCACAATGAATCCGAACAATTGGCAAAACTTAACCTTAAAATTCTCACTAATAGCTTTTCTGCAAGGAATGCTTGATAAGCATCTCAGCATCTGGGCTTATAGCCAGCTTTCTACTTGCCGACTTTCCAGAACAAGGCCATACATGAACGAAATATAACTGGTGCGAATATTATTAAGACTAACTGGACACATTGCTAATATAAAACTTGCTATTATATAATGAATAATCAAACACAACGATTTTCATAAGATTTAAGTGTAGTTAGGATGGTAGATATAATAAAATAGAAGGTATTACGAAGTATGAAAGAAAGTGTTACCAAGGTATTATGAAAGATATTATGAAAGGTGCTACGAGAGATATTATAAAAGAATTTATGAAAGAACGTCTTATGGAAGATATTATCAAAGGTGTTGTGAAGGATTATGAAACATGTACAATTGCAATAAACATCCTCACAAACTCATATTGAAATCCCCTAAAGTATTATAAGGGCACCTTAACAAGTGCTCTCTCTTTCTAATACTTTTACCGTAACTTCCGAAAACTCAGACTTTCACGGGCATGGCAATCCCTTAACCGCGAAACACATTTTCTAGAAACGGCAAGTGGTGGAAAAAAAAAAATCACCAGCACAGGCAGAAAAATGTGCGAAAATAAGAACACACAGCTGCAAGACTGTGTACACATCTGGAAAATTTGCCCTCGCAACAAAGCAAGCACGGCAAGAAACAGGCTGAGGGCACACTAGCAGGCACAGAGAAACAAGCAGGACAAGCATAAGATACAAAACAACACCATGAAGCAGCCACTAAGACCTTTCGCCACAAATCACGAAGATATAGTGTTGGATGTGGAGTATGACTTTTACGGACGGCAGTTGGCGACATGTTCGGCGGACCAGCACATCAAGGTGTTCGACCTGGATCCGGAGACCATGCAGTGGGTGTTGAACGACTCGTGGAAGGCACATGACTCGGCTGTGGTGCGGGTTCGGTTCGCCGATCCCCAATTTGGCCATCTGCTACTTTCTGCGTCGTACGACCGGACGCTCAAGATATGGCAGGAGGACTTTGAGGAGCCCGTCGGAACGAGCAGGCGGTGGCGGAAGCTGGCCACGATAGCAGACTCGCACGGCCCACTATACGACGCGTGCTTTTTGCCGGCATTTTTGGGGCTCAAGGCCGGGACCATTGGGTCAGACGGTAAATTGCGGATTTACGAGAACATCAACCCCTCGAATCTCCGCGACTGGGGGCTCGTGGACGAAATCGACGTGCTCAAGGCCCCCGTCGCGTCGCACTTGCAGAGTGACTTCAACTTGAGCTGGTGCCCGTCGCGATTTTCCACCGAGATGGTCTGTGTGAGTGCATTGGATCAGGCCTACATATACTTCAAGAACGACACTTCCAACAAGTACTGCCTAGGGAAGCTTCTGCCGGAGCACAACGGGCTCATCCGGTCGGTGGCCTGGGCCCCGCTGATGGGCAGGTCGTACCACTTGATTGCCACCGCGTGCAAAGACGGGTTTGTGCGGATTTTCCGGCTGGTCGAGAGACCCCGGCCGTCACCTGGTGCAGAAATCGGCATCGACGTCGTGCTCATTTCCTCCTTTAACGAGCATGCCGGCGAGATCTGGCGGGTGTGCTGGAACGAGACCGGAACAATCCTCAGCAGCTGCGGGGATGACGGTTACGTCCGGCTCTACAAGGCAAGCTATGCCGACAACTTCCAGTGCATGAGCGTGATAAGTGCCAAGTCTGCGCAGTAGAGCCACTAGTTAGCTACCTGAAGAGTTTCTTTTCTATATATACAAATACACAATCTACCTACATTCTACCTACATTCTGCTTTTAGAATTTTGCTTCTTAGCACAGTAGAGCAACTAGGTAGCTATCTGAAGGATCTCTATCCTATATTACAAATACACAATACACTCTTACAGCAGACCAACTAGTTAGCTACCTGAAGAATTTATTTCCTATATTACAAATACACAATCTACCTACACCTACTCTTAGCATTCTGCTTTTTTATCTCCCAGCCCTGCCACCATCCACCGCGTACTCGATCAACTTCTCGAATTGGCCGTCATCCGGCTCCTGCTGGCTGCTGTTCAAGTCACCAAGCTCGCCAATCACCCCATCAAGCTCCTCACAGCCAGCCTCAACGCCCCGGCTCACCCGCTCGAGCTCCCTCAGTAGTATTTTCTTGTGGTATCGCAAGGAATTCAGGCTCTTGGTGCTTTTCCTGATCGCCTGCTCCTTTAATGCAATCAGCTGGCTCTGCACCACCTCCTCCGGCTTTACCCGATCCATATGAAGCACATCCGGGTCCCTCCTGCTCTGCCGGTCCCGTGCATCACTCACGATCTCATCCAGTGCATCCAGCTTACTCTTGAGATCCCGCTCCGTGTATATCTGGCCACATTCCGCCTCTGCTTTTTTTCTCCACACTTCTATCGTCTGCTTCCTAATGTACTCGAGAACCTCCGGCTCGATGTCCGGGTAACACTCCTCCATTCTCTGTAGCGTGAGCTTCCGTAGTGTCTCGCTCAACGCGAACTCTGCTGCCTTTTCGAGCCCGCTGAATCGAACATACTCCACACCACCTTTCTCCCGCCTGCTTTTAGGATGTACGCTTTTTGCCACTTTTTTGCCTCGCCGCCTCAACTCCGGTCGCCTGGGCTGCCCCTTTGATCCCGCTTTGCCTTTTCCTGATGCCATGCTTGCTCTTTGCCTGAAATTTCACGCTTTTATCGTATTCTTAGGCTTGTTCCATGAACATACATGCTCCCAGGTTTATTTACGCGAGGCACAGCCTTGGGCTGGGGATTCGCGAAGGGAGGTGAAAAAGATAAAAAAAATAATAAATGATTTAAAAACCATGCATAAAAAATTTCAGCACACATCGCACCCAGCTCCGACATCACAGGTATCCCCTATAACAACCAGCCACACACAGACACGCCACCATCACACATACATCATGAAGATCCTACTTGCAGCATCGGACATCGGCGGTTTGAAGGAGATCGTGTGTACGCGGGGCACAGATACATCCTTACAAAGTGCCCCCCAGCCAGAAGCACTGGAGACGTTTTGCGTGGAAAAGAGAGACACACACATTTTACACATAAGGATATACCAAGATCGATATGTTGTTACCACGAGGCTTGGTGGCGTGGTTGATATTTACGATTTGCAGAATGCGTACGAGCTTGTGCGCAAATATGACAATCTTGGGCTGGTGTCTGGGGAGCGATTTATCTCATTGGTTGTTCCAAAGACTGGCGATGCATATTGCTACGCATGCACGGATCGGGGCCAGGTTTTTGCGATAAATTTGGAGGATCTAGACACGCAGCCGGATGCACTACAGCTTCCAATCAAGTACGTGGAAGGTAAGAAGGAAATATCGTGCTTTGCTCAGCATCCTACGGAGAAAGATGTATTTTTGTTCGGCGGCAAGGAGATCGACTTGCATGTGACAAAGATGGACCGCAAGGCCAAGAAATTCAGCATTGTGTTCAAGGCGAAGAACGTGTCCACAAACAGAATCCAGCTCCGGGAGCCGATATGGATAAGCAAGGCGGAATTTGTCAGTGACAGCACAGATTCGTTCGAAATGTTAACAGTTACACGTCAGGGGCAGATGAGGTACTACGACACCTCAAAGGGCAAGAAGCCACGTGCCAGCTACAAGATATCGGCGGATGCGATTGTGGCGATGTCGCTTTTGGACACGGAGAAGAAGCAGGTGATATGCTCGGATACTCATCGGACTACTGCGAGGTTTGACTATTCCCGTGGGCTCATGGAGGGCAAATACACCGGTTCTGTGGGCTCAACGGGTGCTATTAGCGTGTTTAGGAAGTCTAACTTGTTGGTGGCAGGAGGCTTGGACAGATACATACGGTGTTACGATATTGGGAGCCGTGAATGCCTGGTGAAGGTGTACGTTGGGACAGAAATTGCGGATGTGGTCATTCTCAGCGATGAGAGGGGAAAGAAGAGGGGTGAGAGGGAGCAGTCCAGCGGGCAGAAGGAGAAGGAGGAAAGTAGGAATAATAAAGGTGATGAAAGCAATGCTGATGAAAACAATGCTGATGAGAGCGATATCGATAGTGATGACGATGCCATCTGGCACAGATTGGAGAGCAACCTCGTTAGTGCCAGGAAGAAGCGGCGGTTGGAGCTAAGCTGACTGGGATGACGCATTTTGCGTGCTGTACAATTTAATAGACTATTCGTATTACGACGTAAACACTGTATATACCGTTTAAAGGGCATCTACGACAGACCCAACTTTCCCATCTTCTTGTCGTGGCCACTCTTCCTGTCGTGGTTTCCTCTTTTGGCCTTGTTCTTGGTCTTGTCGCGTTGTTTTTTCCGCAAGCTTGGACCGTTGGTGTTTCCGTTTTGGGAAGTCTTGTGGGGATTGGCCTTAGTGTTATCTTCATTCCTCCCATTTCTTCTTTTATCATTTCTCCTTCCTCCATCGTTCCTTCCATTCTCTCCACCATCATTCCTTCCACTTCTTCTTTTATCATCCCTTCCATTCCTTCTGTTATCATCTCCCTCCTCCTCATTAGGCCTCCGGTATCGGGTCTTCTTCCTTCCACCCGAGTTCAACGACCCCCCAGCCTCAATCTGCCGCTGCTCAAGCATCCGGTACCTGTGTGGATTCCGCTCCAACATCCTTGCCCAGCCCTCAAGCTGCTCATCCACCCACCCAAGCTCCTTCTTCAACTCTCTCCGGTAGTTGGTGTGCCTCGAATGTGTGCTGAAAAGCTCCGGATCCTGCCTGTACACCTTGAACAACTTCATATCCAACGCCTGCTGCCTCTCTCTCTGCTCCTTACTCTTCGCATTCTTCCCACTGCCCCCCTCAGTCAGCTCCTGGCCAACATACGTATCATCCGGCTCGTCCTCGTCCGACTCATACATCATCCTCAACACCTGCTGCAAGGACTTCTTCTTGATCTCCTCCCGGGTTTCCCTATCGGGCGAAAGTGCGTCCTCCAGCTTCTCCTTCTTGCCGAACCGGAACTGCGATGGAGCTGAGTCCCGGCTTGCCCGGAATGCCACCTCGTTCTTCGGCACAGCCTTGTACTCTTTGATGCCCTCAACTTGATCTGGCCTCTCCAACAACATGCCCACCGCCTTGCTTACGTCACCCCGGTTGTCCACGAGAACCGTCTTGATCTGCGCACTACTGAGCTGCGGAAACACCTCGGCAACCTCGTCTATCCGGTCCTTCGGGAAGTACCTTTCCTCATCTGGCCGTGTGATGATGTTCTTTGCATCTTTCAGCTTTCTCTGCTTCAAATGCTCGAGCTCCCGCTCAAATCCCGGCTTCAAGTCCGCGAATTTCTTCGAGAGAACAACCTTCGAAAGGAGCGGATATCTGTCCACCATGTCCTTCACCCTGTGCACGTGCAAACCCTTGCTGATCAAAGCCGTGATGGACTCCGGCGACAATCCGGCAAGTGAGAGAACCATCAGCTGGCAGCACTGCTTGCTGTGGATGGAATTCCCGCCGTTGTATAGTTTCTCGACCAACTTGATCCACCGCTGGTCCACAAACTGCTCCGGGAACCCGTCCGCTACCTTTTGCTGCCTGTTATCCCTCCTCTGGTTGCCTCTGTGTGACCTGTTGCTGCTGCTTTTACCATTAGTGCTCATCTTATCGCCAAGAAGCAGGTACAAGATCTCAAGGTCGTGCGTGCCAAATTTCTTCTCGGCCACCTTGTTCACGAGGTGGTCCTGAATCCCACTTATGGGGGCCTGGCTGCCCGGTTTGCCCTCTCCACTTATCATCTTTCGAACTATCGCCATACTGATAAAACTCTGGTTAGTCGAGATGTTTTCCGCTGCAAGCTTCACATACACGCTGCAGAAATCCCACACAGAGGCGCCAGACAGCCCGAGTTCCGGCAACCCGAACCCCTTGATAAACGAGAAGATGGTGAACTTGAGAATGCTCTGGTTTCGGACGATATCGGGGTTGATTGCACCAAGTGAAAAAATCTTGGATGATTCATCGCTGACCTCCGAAAGGTAGATCTTCATGAAGGATTCCAGCTGCTGCCTCGTCTTCAATGACAGTTCTAGCTTCTTGTTCTCCTGTAGTGAGCCCACAAAACTCTGGAAAAGGGCAATGTACACTTCGAGCATGTGGTTCCAAATAAGCGGATCCTTGTCGATCATGCTGGATCTGAGCTTAAACGGGGGAAATGCCACTATGGGCACCGATATTTCCGCGCTGGCACTCATTGATTGGGAACGAGTATCTGTCTGAAGCGTAAATATGCCGGTTGTGCAACTTTTAGTAGGCTATTTGCACTTCTTGCTCCTTATCGCAGTATACTATCCTCTTGAAGTGAAGCCGGAGAATGCCTGAGTGCGGAAATTATCGCGAACTGAAGTGAGAATGAAAAGAAAAAAATTGAAAAAAAGTTGAAATATTAAATAAATCGAAAAATAATGTCTTGAAAAACTAATGTGATGCTTAACACAAGAATTGGAAACGCGCATCGCTGTCTCCAAGGCGTATAAGGAAATAAATACACATCCAGTTTTCACCCAGTTTTCATCCACCGCACCCCCAAATTGCCCAGAAATTTCGTCTTCCGAAATATCATAAAGTACATATTTGCAATGGCACTTTCTACGGTATCGGCGCTCGCGTTCTCGGTGTTCTTGGTTGTCCACAATGACCGATTCCAGCCGTTTGAGGCAGCTGTCGGCTTTGCAGTTTTTGGATACTTCTTCACGTGTATGTTGATCCCACGACTGGCCCCCATGTTTGCCAAAAGAGGCCTCTTTGGAAAGGACATGTCGAAAGTGGGGAAGCCGGTGACTCCGGAGACAATTGGCGTGATTCCAGCAGTGTGTTATCTGTTTCTCATGATTCTCTTCATACCGTTCATGTACGTCCGCTACTACTACAACCAATCAGACAACTCGGTGGCCCGTTCGGAGCCGGCAAGCCTCTTCCCGAATGGGAAGCTCTCGTCGTTCCTAAGCGGGATGCTCTGCCTTGAATCGATGATTCTTTTGGGCATGATGGATGATCTTTTCGACATTCGCTGGAGACACAAGTTCTTCCTCCCGGCAATTGCTGCAATCCCTCTTCTTGTGATCTACTATGTTGATTTTGGCGTCACGTCCGTCCTCATCCCAAACTTCATCCGCAATTCGTTCCACATTGCTGGCACAGCCGTCGATCTCGGCATTTTTTACTACCTGTACATGGGTGCAGTTGCCATATTCTGCCCGAACTCCGTCAACATTCTCGCCGGAATTAACGGCCTAGAGGTCGGCCAGACCGTTGTTATTGCCGCTCTCCTCATCCTCAACGACCTGACTTACCTATTTATGGGAGATATCGCCTCTGCTGCCTACTCCGTGCATCTTTACTCCTGCTCAATGCTCATTCCTTTCATGGGAGTCGCACTGGCACTCCTCCGGTTCAACTGGTACCCGGCCCGGGTCTTTGTGGGTGACACCTGGTGCTACTTCTCGGGCATGGTGTTTGCCGTGGTTGGGATCTCGGGCCACTTTGCAAAGACCTTGATGCTCTTCTTCGTTCCTCAAATCTTCAACTTTATCTACTCGGCCCCACAGCTTTTTGGCCTTGTGCCGTGTCCCAGGCACAGACTCCCGCACTTCAATGCCAAGGACGGTCTCATGTACAACTCGTGGACCGAGTACACACCGGAAACCCCTGTGAAGCCCGTTATGGCTGCAGTTTTCCCCATTCTGGAGAGATTGAAGCTCATCCGGCTTGTCCGCAACCCGCAGGGCCGGATCGCCAAGTCTTCTAACATGACTCTCATCAATCTAGTGATCATTTGGTTCGGACCAAAGCGTGAAGATGTGCTCTGCGAGATTATCCTACTTCTGCAGTTTCTGGTCGGCTTCGTGATGCTCGCACTGCGCCACACCGTCATCCCGATCCTATTCGGCTTCGACAACTCCTGGAACATGCTACAGAGGTTCTACATGTGAACGGATGTGCTGCTTCGAGGGGGTATTATTTGGCACTCTATAGACTAATGAGACACGATATTAAAGTACAATGTTACAATATCTTACAACGCGCACCCGGCTCAGTTCTGCAAGGCCCAGAATGCCGCCCGCTCCTGCATGAGTCTTTCAGCCAACCTCTTCATCTCCGGGTTCTTGATCACAGCCTGGCACGAGTAGAATTCGTCCAAATGGATGTTGTGGAGTCGCTCATACTCAAACGTCTGGAGCAGAAGCTCGTACTTGTCGATGTCCTTGACGATAGTGCCCTCGAAAGTTCTCTGGTACTCGTAGTCAAGCCACAAGTCGACAAGTTCTTTGGAAAAAGCGGGATTATAGGGCTCGATAACACCGGCCAGGTACTTCACAGTGCTGTATTCCCTCTCGTGCTTCTCTGGCTTGCCAACCTGTGGATCGTTTGGCACAATATCGCCGACCAAGCTTTCCGCAATGTCGTGAACCAATGCGATTTTCGTGCATTGGGCCAAATCCGGGTACTTTCCATCTTTCTGGAACCGGTCCTTGTTCAACGACATCGCAATTAGCGACATCCTGTACATGTGATCGCCAATGGACTCCGGATCGGGCACTTTCATGTCTAGCCATCCCGTTCTCTTCTGCTCTTTGAGAAGAGAGACCATATGGTAGAATGCAGTGATGCAGTTATAGTTTTGGGGATCGCTATTTTCCTTTTTGAGGAGATCCGTGATCTTCTTCGGAACGTGATCCTCTGGCTTCCACTGTGATGATGTCATTTTTCTAGCGTGCTTGTTTATTCTAATGAATGCTTCCTGTACCTTTGCCTTACCGCTTGGTATGATTTGTTCTCAATGAAGTGGGAGTTATGCAAGTGAAAGTGTATGAACGTAAAACTTATGGTATGACTAATGTTCACTGGATGGGGTTTGAAGTCGGCTTGTGTCCCAGACTATATACAAAAAAAAATAGAATACTCAAGTCTTATTTATATCCCGAAGTCAGACCAGACACGATAATTGTAAACAGTAAACAAGCGAGGACAATAGCCTGAAAATCTTTTCTCCTTTTTATTTTTTTGTTAGATCCGTCAAAATAATGAGAATATGAAATAATGAAATGATGAAATAATCGAATAATCGAATGAAATAAATTCAAATAATCATATCATCAAATGAAAGGAGGAGTAAAATAGACCGGTCGTCCGGTCGCAATTATTCCTTTCCAATATTCCTCTTCTGACTTATTTCCTTCCAATGTTGTCTCTGACTTATTTCTTTTCAATGTTCCTTCTGACTTATTTCTTTCCAATGTTCATCTTCTCACATTCCCTTCAGTATAACTTCTTCCCATTTTCATCCCCATTATTCCCATATCAATGATAAGAGATTTAGTCCACCCCAAATTTACTCGGCACCCTCCGTACACCCACCCGGTATTTCAAACCCCGAAGCATCACCCAATAAAACGAGTTGTACATTCAATCATTCCTATCCACAACTACAATCCATGCTACGCCTGTAAACAGTTTCTTTAGACTAATATCAATTAAGTGGTTGAAGACCATATAGTAAAAACACATCATCAAACTTTATATGAATTTAAGCAACAAGCTCAACAACACCGCCGACAGCTCTGATCTTCTCCTCAGCCAACTTTGAGACAAATCTGGCCTTAACGATAACTGGAACATTAGGAAGTCTTCCCTTACCCAAGACCTTACCGTAACCGTGAGCCAAAGTGTCAATAACGACAGCAGAGTCCTTAGTGGACTGAGCCAACTTCTCGTCCTTGTTGTCAACCAAAGACCATAGCTTTTCTAAATTGATAACTGGCTTCCAGAATGGGTTCTTTTGCTTGTGGAAGAATCTCATACCAACTTTACCGAAGTAACCTGGATGGTACTTATCCATGGCAATTCTGTGGTGATGCTGACCACCGGCCATACCACGTCCACCTGGGTGCTTTCTGTGCTTTCCGATACGACCGTAACCGGCTATAATAAATAATGAATGCTGTTAGTAACTGTGCTTCCTCAATATCTTATATTACCAATCTGTGTATTGAAACTCGCTGAACCACAATCTCTGTAATCAAGGCAATGCTAAAGCCACTCTCTCCAAATATACATGCTCCCATGGCCTTTTGTTGTTGCCTTTTCTCTCCCTGAAACTTTTTCGCTATACTGATCCTACTCTTCATAATACGAGAATACTCTTCCCTCAAACTCCAAATCACAAGTAAACAATCCACCACTAGTGACTCACAACCCTCTGTCTGTAAGCATTGTAAAAAAAAAACTCCTTCAAACCTGTTTCTCCATTTCATTAATATCATCTTATTGCCCTAATGCCATCCGCAATACAACAAATTGTCAAAGTTCAAGCTCATCAAGTACTACCAATTCCTACTTACCTGTAACGTTTCCCCTGTGCTTTCTAGTTTGACGTAATCTGGTAGGCATTGTTATGTGAAAACCTGGTTGTCCAACGTATATAAATCAAAGATACACACGTATGTAAATGTGAAGGTTGTTCTTGAGCTAGCTTAAATCTTTTTGCTCGCTAATCTTTTAGGTCTACAAAAAAAAATTTAGATAGTTTTTTTTTCACCTGGGGTTTGTAAAATTTTCGGCCCTCAAAAAAGTCAGCCACATAGTAGGACACGTCTTACCGCGGACAGCATGGATCTTTTTTATTAAGCAAAGCACACCTCACACCACTATCTTAATGCACAAAGTATTTTTTTTGCCAAATCCAGGGAGGCCAGCTTTTTGAAAAGCCCTCTATTTAGTCACGTGATTTGATGCTATCTCTTGAGAGCTCATATTAATTAAGAAGTAGGTATGTAGATGATTACATTACTTATAGAGTTCTCAATACTGTGAATACAGCATATATTTCAGCGTAGCATATATTCCTAGTGAGCATATATTCTTGGTTGGCATATTAGTGAACCTATTTCTTAAATAAAGTCATGGTTTCCGTCGTAATCAAAATAGCAAAGGGTCAGAAGCAATTGTAAATGCCTAATCCGATCTCTGAGCTCCAGACCAAACTTCATAGTAATTGTCCTTCCCCTTGGTTTCAGGAATAAAGTTCAATGTGAAGCCGCCAAATAAAATGCACACAACGGCAAAAATAAGATAAGTATAACCGCCTATCCACCGATTAAGCACAGGAAATAGTGATCCAATGATAAAGACACTAACCCAATTGCAGTCAGTGGCCCAGCTTTGAGCAATATCCTTGACTTCTGGCTGTGAAACCTCGCTCACTATAAGAAATGGTATCGGGCCGCAACCAATGGCAAACGAGCCCACATATGTGAAAATACTCAAAAGAGTGGCAGTGGATTCTCCATGCAAGATTCCAAAGCTTAGTCCTAATAGCGAAAAGGTCATGAGCGACAATGATAAAAGTAGCATTGGCTTCCTTCCGGCCTTATCTAGAAATGTGGATGCCACGGAAGTTATCACGACGTTCAAAACACTAATGAGGCAGTTGAGAGTTACACTCCACTCGGGAAAGGAATCCTTTAAAATCCTCACCCCGTAGAAAATCACACTGTTAATACCCGCAAACTGCTGTCCAATCATGGTGAGTGTGGCGATAAGGCGTGAGTTTCTGTATGAGGATTGTGTGAGGTACGTGGCCAAACTTATCCTTTGCTTACTGCCAGTTTCAGAAGTCCGATCCTCTGAATGAACACGTTCTTTCTCCCAGGACTCAATTTCACGCTCACAGGTCATTGTATCGCAGTCCCGCAAACGGCACAACCCGGCAAGGGCCGCCACTTTGTCGTGGGCAGTCATTGAGAGCCATTTTGGTGATTCTTCAAGCATAAATGCAGAGAGTACTAGTGCAAGGAGTCCGTTTAAAACACCAACCCACAAAAGTAACCTCCAATTCTGCTCGTCCGACCAGCGGAGAGCAAGAAGCTGTGTTGCTAGAATTCCGATGTTGACGCTGACCTGTGTCATGCTGCCTAAAAGTCCCCTTATAGCCACTGGAGAGACCTCATTTGCATATAGTGGGACGAAAACTATTGCAAATCCGCCACCAACGCCCGAGAAAAAACGCCCTGCAAGCATTGTCGTGTAGCTGTAAGCGGCTGCCTCAATAAAGGACCCCAAAATGTAGAATATCGAGGTGGTTATGAAGCCAACTCTGAGACCATACGAGACACTAATCTCGCTTGCAAAAGAGGATGAAATTAGACCCCCAATCGAGAAGATCGACGTGATCAGACCAATCTGCGAGTCACTTAGCAGCAAATCCTGCTTGATGAGATGCTCTGGTGCGTTCAATTCGGACATGTGGTAACCATATTGGATGGAACTGAGACATGCTATGAAAACAGACGTTATTAGAGCAGTTGACCAATAGGAGGGGTATTCCTGCAACTCCGGGATTGTAGGCATAAGCGGAGATCTTGAGTGTGTTGATTCTGTCTCTATAGTCATTTTCTATGCCTGCCAGAATGTAAATTTGTGCAGGAATTAGCTGTAAATGTTGGAATACTGGGTAGTGAGAGACGTGGCTGAAAATAATGTGGGGAAATGGAGACGCGATAAAATAGAATAAAAAGAGGGAAATTGGAATTAAATTTAATAGATTGTGTTTGAAGCGAGTAAAAAAAAAAGTGAGAAAAAAAAAGTAGAAAGCTCGAGTGTTGTTGAATTTATCAGCAGTCCGAATGCCCCTTCACATACTAAATAAACCGCAATTGAGCCCCGAATTGTTTGCATTTCTTATCTGCGTTCGTCTGCAGGCAAGTCTAGACCTGCAATCGAGTTCTTTTAGTGATGGTGAGCAGTTTGGACCCGAGAAATTTAAATAACAGTCGCATTAATGAAGAGTCACGGCAAGATCAGCTGGAAGAGCTGAAAGATGACGTGGAAACGCTGAAAATGGAAAGTTTGAACGAGCGGCTAGGCCTCCCACCGGCTTTCCGAGTGTTCTCATTGGCCTTTACGGCAGCCATAGTTGGTTCCTTGGGAGGAATGATGCATGGATGGAAAACTTCATCTTTGCGGTATCTAGCATCAAACTCACACAGGCTGCCCACCACTTACAATGGGTGGTTCTTTTACCACAAGCGGAAGATGTACTACTGCCTAAAGCAGGGAATGATAGTGGGATTCAAGACTGGGGCGAAACTGGGTGGATTTGTTGGCTGTATCTTTGCTGTAGAGGCAGGCTTTGACAAGCTTCGCGGAGTTAAGGACTTTTGCAACACAATGATGGCTGTTTGCATACCTGGGGTTGCCTACTCTTGGTGGCACAGGATGCCCCGTGTCCAGGCAAACGACTTTATACGGAAAGGGGGCCGGATTGGGATTGGCTTTGGGCTACTTGAGGACCTTTTTCAGTATATTAGAGGTGCCGATGTGTGGTACTTGCGTCGGCTTTTCGGCATTCAGCCCAGAAGTTTGACCGAGAGAATAAGAGACCGCATTCGCTCCGATAAGAACAAGCTGTGACCCCTTTCTTATTCGCCTGGATTATCTTTGCTTAGCGTTACATCCGTACACACTGTATATAGCCACTCTATTTATTCTTCGTTTATTGTTCGTACATCTATCTCGTGTAGTCCATTATCCCACAGAAGCACTGCCTCGCCTCCTCTCTTTTGCTTTGTGCCCTTTTTACTCGTCGTCCTCGTCCAAATCCGGCATCGGATAATTAAGAATAACGGCAATTCCAGTCAACTGGTTTAACTGCTCCCCAGTATCGTGCAAGCTCGAAAACTGCGCCACCTCTGCACCACTTTCCTTCACCTTATCCACAAGCTCTATGTAGTGTTTTCTTCTGCTCACATCGTCATTTTTGAACAAGCTATCGGTGATCATCAACACTTTGATGGCTCCCGGAACTGCAGCCGCTTTCTCCACCTCCTCTTCACCGTACCATGCCTTGCCCTGGTCCTCATTTAAAAGCTTGCTAAACTCATCGAAAAGAATGATGTTCCTCTGGAATTTCGTGTCTGAGAGCTTTTTCTGCAACTCCGGGGTCTTCAATGCCTCCTCTAGCCCCTGGAGATACCCTGTAGATGAATGCGCCACGATGAACTTGCCCCTGCTGTGTAAAAGCTGCTTGTTGTGGCTTTTCGTGGCTATTTCGATGATTTTCTCGTACAACAACTTGGCTGTCGTACCTGGAGACACTAGTATCACGGCCTTCAACCTGTCGGTGTCAAGATTACGCAATGTTGACTCTGCTGTCGTCTCTATGAACTTTCTGAGGGCATTATCGTGTTGTGATGAGTCGCCCCTTCTTTTTTTAGGGATGCTTTTTTGCACCTTATTGCGTAAAACCGTCATGTTCTCCGTCAACAAGCAAACATGCGCCACACCTTCTTCCAGGACAACCGCTCCTACTTCAGCCTTTGCCTCTATAGAACATGCACTTCGAATAGTGTCTAGTGCTATTTCGTCCCACTCATCTTTTTCAAGTCTCACTTTTTGCCCAAGACCCAATTCGGCCGTGTGGTACGAACCCTGCGGCACATCCTCGTTCTGCTCTGTTGTCCTACCTTTAATCCGCATCACTTCATCGCTTGGTGTGTACTCTATGCTTTCAACTCTGAGAGTTAGCAATAGCAACTTTCGCACGTTAACTCCTCCAGATCCGGACCCGGTACTCTCTTTACCTTTGCCCTTTTTGATATTTCTGAAAGTCTTGATTTTCACCAAATCGCCCTTGGCGATCAAATTGTAAATTGCCCATAGATCGTCCTTATCTTCTGGAAGCAATGCCAATTCTCCACTTCTATCTTTTTCTATAGTTTCTGAAAGGAGCTTCATCTGTGGGTAATATTCTCTTTCCAGGCACAGCTGAAGGTACTTTGATGTGGGCGGAAAATATCTAAGTATGAAGAGAAAAGTGACCAACGCTTTAAGATTATTGTAATATAGTCAATGGTTATTCGGGATGATTATCTTGGATGGTCGGGGATGCCGGTACAATCGAGCAAGGTGAAAAAATAAAAAGTGAGAGATAAAATTTGCGGAATAATGGAGTCGAGACGAGTGAGTAATAATTAGGTAAGTGGTAAGCGGTAAGTGGTAAGTAATAAGTAGTAACTAGTAAGTAGTAATTAAATAGTAAGTAAGTAGTAAGTAGTAATTAAATAGTAAGTAAGTAGCAAGTAGTAAGTATGTAGAGTGTAGTATGTAATTAAGTAATAGTAAGCAAGTATCCTAGATACTACTAAGTACAATAAAAATAGTATTAAGTCTATTGATTTACAGAAGTAATACTAACAATCGCGGATCTACCTTAAACTCAGCCGCACAACTACACATAGGCCAAAGCATGCATTTCTATTACTTTGAAGAAGAAAAAGCAGGCTGCAGATTAAACAAAAATCCTGGATGCACCTAACGAACAACAGCACTGGCAATAGTAGTGCACTTGCAGAGCTCACCCTTCTCATTAACTAGGCGGGCATCGGGCTTACCCTCCTCCTTGTAGATAACACTGAAGTCAGGAGTGGTGGTAAACTTAGGCTGGCAGGTTTCCCATATGTTCTTCTTCGGCGTGATGACATGCACGGGTGTTCCGTTGTATCCCTCAAAGAAGATCTTATCACCAGGCTTGGAACCGGCTGGAGGGTTGATGAATTCAACTTTGCTGTCTGCAGGATCGGAAGCACACAAAACCATGGCTGAGGACTTGATGCCACGCATTTTCACTGGTTTCAAGTTGGCAACAACAACAACAAGTCTCTGCTGCAGCTCCTCCAGGGGAATGAACTTCACCAAACCGGAGCAGACTGTCCTTGGGCCCTCTTTATCACCCATGTCGATAGTTGACACGTACAACGAGTCTGCATTAGGGTGCTTTATGGCCTTCTGGATGAAGCCGACACGGAAATCGATCATCGAAGGAACAGCTGGCTCTTTCTGCTGCTGTTGTTGCTGCTGCTGCTTCTTTGCCTTTGCTTTTTTAGCCTTCTTTGCCTGTTTTGCGGCTCTCTGCTTGGCGATGGTGGCTTCATCCGGCTTGAAGTTCTTCTTTTCGCCCTGGCTCTCCTTCTTGCCCTTTCCAGTTTCCTTTTCTGCGCCCTTCTTGCCCTTCTTCTTCTTCTCCTTCACCTCTCTTGGCAATTCAACATCGAACTTGACGGCCAGTCTAGAAGATTCTGGCACTGCCTCTTTTAGAAGCGTGTTCTGCAACAAGTCGATCCACCGCACTATGTGTCTGTGCTGGGCCAGTGTATCCACCTTGCCGGACTCGACGCACTTTGATGCCTCGATGAAAATAGACTTGAAAGCTTCAACATCTGCACTGGTTGGCTTGTTTCCAACGGCATATGTGGTGCTTCTTAGGGAATCGTTGAGGCTTTCCGCAAAATCTGCCTTGTTATCCGACTGGGCAAGTGTCTCCCACTGAGATTTGAGTGCAAGTTCCTCATTGCTGAGGTCTTTGTCTGTAACAAGACCTTTCACAGAAGATGGCTCGATCTTCTTTAATATATCTGCTATACTTGACATTGTAGATTAATTTGGTAGTTGTGGTGTTGTGCAATACAACGGTTTATGGACCAAAACGTGTGGAACGCAAAAAAGCTGTGCAGTTGGCGGATGTATTTGCGATTATACACTATTTGAAACGATTATGTATGGGTTTGCACACTCAGGTTTTACACAACCCTTGACGTACTGAAAAAAAAAGGTGAAATTTCGATTTCTAAAATTTTTTTGTGTAGCCCAAGAAATTAGCCGCTAGTAGCGCAAAGAGGAAAAAGAGGAAAAGAGGAAGTTTACGTAAGTATGCAGTCGTACTTAGATAATACTTGGATAACGTATATAAGTTTCAAGTCGTACTAAATTTAGTGTATGCAAGTTCCAAATACTTAATTAATGTATTGATGTATTAATAAAAGGGGGAGCATTAATGGGCATGCGTGCTACTGCTTACATATCATCGCCAATTTCCTTCGGAGAAAACGATCCTCGTTTCTACCGACTCTTCTTCCGGTATTTATTATTATTCTTACAGTTGGTTTTCAGTCACTATACACTCTTTCCAATCAAATAGACCCGAACCCAATCATACTTCCCATAATTGGATATTCCACATCATATACTTCTCCAATGTCTTCACCAGAATGAATTTGCTTCTTACAAAGCTTTTTGAGGACTGGTTACTGCATTTCTAAGATGTCATAGTCCCGGTTTGAATTTATTCTAGTCTCATTTTTTTTTTTTTTGCTCGGGTTCCCAGCCTTTTTCCGGGCTTCTCCAGCATGAATATGTCATCTTTGGCAAGTGAACAATCAAGTAACCCCAACTGAATTATACTTTGATCAGCCATTTGATGTATATGCCTGAGTGCAGAAAAACAGTAAGCATTGCTCTCACTGAAGTACAGCGACAGAATAGAGGGAATTTGCCAGCAGGTTGTTTTCCCCACAAAAAAGGCTATTTTTGGCTGAATCATCTCGTATTACCAAGAGATCCCGGAGTCATAGTGGTGCCGGACGCTTTTGTTACTAAGCAGGCGGGCATACAGACTTGTGTGGGCTGAGTTTACCCTGTACATATTGTTTGTCGAAAAATCAGGCGGTGGCAGGTTGCAAGAGGCACATAGTGTGTTTGTGTGACAGTTATTGCCAAATCCACAAGCACATACACATAGACCGACACGTTGGCTGGAATAGAGGCAGACGGGCCCCCGGTAGCGGGGCAGGTGGTACTGGCGGGTGGCGAGCATCACGGTGGAGTTGATGGGGCTGTCTTTGTGCAGTATGGTGGAAAAACAGGAGGCACGAGTGATAAAGTGAGCAAAAAACGAGGGAGGCAGAGTATTGCAGAGACTGGCACGCAAAGCGGGTCGGGGCAGGAGCAGCCGAGAAAAAAAGCACACAGGCGGCGGCGGATGAACAGAAAGAAGGTTTCGAGGGCGTGCAACCACTGCCAGAAGGCACATGTGACGTGTAATGAGTCGCGGCCCTGCAAGAGGTGTGTAGCCCGGAATCTGGCCGACACCTGTCGGGACGCGCCCCGTAAGGCCAAGAAATACCTTCTGGAGGATCTGCAGGAAGCCCCCGGTGTGCCGCGGCGGGCCTCCTTCCCGGTGGGTGCCCCGTCCCGGCCACTTTTACCGCCGGGTGGAAATTTCGACACCCCGGACCAATACCGGGACCCCCGCACGATGGACACGGGAAACGGCATCACCACCAGCCGCAGCCAGTCGGGCAACTTCCTCTCGTCCGCGGCAGATCTGGAATACTCCGTTTTAGGCAGCATTGTGAGCCGTGATGGCAGAAGAGACAGCGATAGCTCGCACAGCCACAGCGGCACCGCCACACCCACCCAACGGTTTTCCAGCCCGGATGACTTTGGCTATCTCAACTACCAGCCGCTCATGCAGCTGGGTGAGAATTTGAGTCAGAATGAAGGACAAAATCAAAATGAGGGACAAAATCAAAATCAAAACCAAAACCAAGGTCAAGGACAAATTCAAAATCAAGGCCAATCATTCCAACAACTGCATCCTCATCTCCAATCATCCTTCAGCCGGCAGTACGGAGAGCTACTTCACACAGATGAGCCCAAGTGTGATCCTTCCACAAACCAGTACTTCATAGGCACGATCTCTACGATGGATGGTGTACGGACGTACTCCTTTCCGGATGTAGTCAAGGGCATCGCGAGGTTCAAGTCACGCAGTCCGGCCGAGTTCCGCCGCAGGAATCGCCGTTCGGCCATATCTTTCGCGGTTAGCGTGCTGGAGCAGCTGCCGGGTGATGCTTTTGGAAGTACCGGGTCGCGGGGGAACTCGTTCCGGGCTCTGGCCGATTTGCGATACTCTGACAGGCTTTCTGGCCGGGGGAGGCCCGGTGAACGCGTGGAGGAGGATAAAGCAAATAGGATTAACACTTCTGCAAACAGGATTAACGCTTCTGCAAATAGGATTAATACTTCTACAAATATCACTAACCCTTCTGCAAATAGCTCTTCTGCAAATAGCCCCTCTCCAAATAGCACTAAAAACGTCTCTACCACAATCTCTTCCTTGCACCCCCGACAGGTCTCGTCTCCCTCATCGGGAAACTGCGGCTTGCTCTTCAAAGAGCCCTCCGAAATCTACTCACACATCAAAACTCCGTTCCCGTACGTCAGACCATACCATGACTTGAACTTGTATCTCCGGCGGCGTTTCGACAGGCAGCATCTCATGTCTATGTCGATGTCGATTGCCGAATACAGGCCCTCGTTCATCGCCGGTATGATCCACCTCAAGGAGGACGACTTGATCTTTGCCGAGCAGTGCTTCCAAAGAACTTTGCTCGAGTACGATAACTACGTCTCCATCTCCGGCACGCCGACCTTGGTCTGGCGCCGGACTTCACAGATTGCCTATGTTGGTGATGAGTTCTGCATTCTCACTGGCTGGACCAAGCAAGAGCTACTGGGAAAATCGACTTTTGCGGTCGAAATTATGGACGATAAGTCCTGTGTGGAGTATTTCCGGCTGTTTTCCAAGATCTCCTTCGGCGATTTCCGCGGGGCAACCATGACTGAGTGCACTTTGCTGACCCCAAAGCATGAAAGTATCCGGACCTCGTGTGTCTGGACTTTAAAACGTGATGTCTTTGGAATTCCTATGATGATTATCGCCAACTTTCTTCCCATATTGACCTGACAGTTATCTAGATCCTGCACACGTCTGTGTATTTTGTATAGAGAGAATAATATCTGACAACTGCAATAATGTATGGAGGTATTACGCATTACTTACGCTCTACAATTTCATCCTCTCTCCTACACTACCCACAACACTTTCATATTACGTAACCCTCACTTTTATTACGTAATCAGTATCACAGAATTGCCCAACACTCTATACTTCCTACTCCTCCCCCTTCTCTCTCAAGCACACGTACTATTAGCATAAATCACAGCAAAAGAAAAATGTAAAGAATGAACGAAAGCTATAAAAATAAAATTACTCGTAACATCAAGGCCGCACCTCACTGAGCAAGAATCGATTTCACAAACTCAACATAGTCAATCTTGTTATCATCCGTGATCTTGATGCCCTTTAGCAACTCATCAACTTCATCCTCCTGCAACTTTTCACCAATTGTAGTCAAAATGTACTTCAACTCACCCACACCAATATATCCGCTCAAATCCTTGTCGAAGATCTGGAATGCTTTAATATAATCCTCGGGCTGGCCTGCCTTCTTAAATCCTCCCTCTCTGTTTATAAGCTTCACGTAAGTATCGAAATCAATCTCTGATCCATCTCCTCCCACACTTGATTCGAGCTCAGATATCTCCTTTAAGGTTGGATTTTGGCCAACTGCCCTGAGCATATCCCCCAATTGTGAAATCGCGACTTTCCCGGATCCCTTCTTGTCAAAGAGCGCAAATGAATCCTTGTACTTTCTTGTATTGTCCGACTAGTAGTATGTAGTTTCGTTCGTTAGTATAAGCACTTAAGAACATTTTTTTTTTGTAAAAAAAAGCATCTTTTGACCACTTAGACTTACCATTTTTCTTTCTGTTTATGTGTCCTGCTTATAAAGGCAATATCTGTGTGATGGTTCAGGCTGTTTGTCGTGTATACTTTGTTGAAATTGGACTACGAACAAATAAAGCAAAAAAAGAATATGCTTAGTCGCACTTGTGCTTGAAACCCCCTAAAAAAAAGTGTAACAATAGTCTTCGGTAAATAGTGCAGACCCAGGCCAGATCGTCGATCTTGCCGAATAATGCTTTTTTGTTGTTGATCTGTTTACACGAAATCATTCGCTATTTTTTTTTTTTTTTTTTTTTTTTTTTTTTTCCCTCCCCCGGGTCGGGTTTTTTTTTCTGTGATATTTTTTTTTTTTCCCCCACAACATCTCTTCTTTTTATTTTTTTTTCCTCCTCACTT
>ERZ746981.115-NODE-115-length-67272-cov-13.446655_pt1 | contig 67272 bp, 35 predicted proteins | sample MGYA00374948_ERZ746981 | MGnify/ENA primary metagenome ERZ746981 (study PRJEB28757, sample SAMN06711160) | food metagenome | host: microorganism | place: China:Harbin | collected 2017-01-30 | study: EMG produced TPA metagenomics assembly of the Analysis of...
TTCAATTCCCGCGGCATCTTCCGGTCCATGTGCGACAAGTCCGGGATCACTGCCGACGATTTTGAGGTTGATGGGGCAGCTTCTTAATATGGTAGTGCTATTCTCTAGTTTTAATATATTTGGGTAATAACATGAATGCCGTAGTCTCTGTAATTCACATCAATTCATTCTGTATTCAATCCAAATCTGTCAGAGGCAGATACTGCCATTAACAATGCTATGCTATACTTTTAATATACTTTGGTAATGACATGGGTGCTGTAAGACTGGTCTCTCATATAATCTGCTTGCTGTAGTTTACATAAATTCACTCTATATTCAATCCAAATCTGTCAGAAGGCAGGTACTGCCATGAACAATACTCTCACTACTTAACATGGCTGGGTATTATAAAGCTCGGTTCAATACATAACACGATAACTGAAACATTCGCTTAATACCCTATCAAAGCATGCACATAACTCGAAAGGCCTCCCAAACTGCTTCAATGTCACATTTAATGTGCATTTCGCTATTCACTATGTAAACCATCTATGTACGAGATATTCCTCCATAGGCATTGCTATACCTCTCCCTTATTCAGAACACTATCGTACCAAAAGTCATTGTTTGACACCTCTTCCTAAAGTGAGATTATTTTCTATCCTTAGTTTGCTTAGCATATCTGTTAGCATAAATTGTTAAAGTTGGTGTTACCAGATTTATATAGTATTTCGATATTTATTGTAGTACATAATAAAGAGTATATAATGATCTAAGAAAGGGAATATCTTCACTTTGTATAGATGTAGTTCTCGTATTAATCAGATGATATAACAATACCATCTTTTCTTGCTTGAACTCCACTGTTCGAAAGCTTCATTGTTTTGACAACTATACTCCTCTCTGTGCCGGAAAACCTCTAGTAAGGATTAAAGAAATTTTTATACATGCACCTTTTCCTTTCTAATATCTTTTACTCTTTATTATTTTCCGTTCTCCCGCTTTAATAGTGATTTAAACATCGCAAATACGATATTGAAACTGGCAATGTTGAATTTACGGCTTCTATTAACAATCTTCATTTATGTGATTCTAAATTAACAACCACATGAACATATATACAATTTGAGATACAAACCAAGTGGATTCAAAAGAATACCGCTTATATGACAGATATTTTATTCAAACAATAAGTAACCGTAACAACAAAGTCTGGTGTCATACAAGATGGTGGAATTTGCCTGCCCAATAAAGCCGGGAACTTTGGTATCTTTTTAAGCTTATAGTGATCTTATTAGGCAGAAATATCACTTAGGTAGATTTAACCCATGTATTAATTTTCGCTTTCTGCTTCTATGCATTTTAGTTGATAAATCATTTCAACTTTTAATGATACAATCGAGTGGAACGTAGTTCTTTGAATGCTTCCTAGTTTTCTTTGATTGCATATTTGGTTATCTATGAAAGAACTGTAGTTGCATCATCAACTTGTAATATGCCATCACCATATTTGTCTTGAAATCTTTCGGATTCTAATGAATACCAATAAGGGACTATTCTTATATATACAATATCGGATTTTCCAGTCATGCCCAAATATGGAAAGTTTGAACACAGTCTATTGAGCATTCACTACAAGGTATAAAGATAAGAGAAAAATCGTCAAAGAATGAACAAGCACAGACTGAAGTGCCTAAACAGATAATCCAAAACTACAGTACCTGAAAGGGTAATCCCAAAGTAAATTGCCTGAACAGGTAATTACAGGTAGCATACAGTACTTGCAACCACGAATATCTAAAGAGAGGAAAATCTTCTACTTGCAGCATATAATGAAACTGAATTGGTAGCAAAGAATATATAACAGGACTATACAGTATGACGCAGTAGGAATGAATTTATAAAGATGGCAGGCAATGAATATCTATCTAGCGCAACAGGAATGTGATGAACAAGTAATTCCATATACAAGATGAATGTAATTCCATACAGAACATGAATGTAAGTCCATATGGAACATAAATGCAACATTAATACATTTCAACCGCCTTACCGCTAGATCTGGAAATACGTCTTGCACCGCTCGTACACAAAGAACGAGCATGCAAACATCGGCACAACCTTCAAGAAGCCAATCCCCAAACCAACGTAAAACCCACGGAGCCCCCGCTCCATGTACACCTGTTTGGCAGTGTGGATTCCAGAATAGAACTGGCCACCACTATTGACAACGGCACCAACCTGCATTCTCCTCCGGATGACCTCAAATGGATAAGCAGCGGCCTGAGCCACCATTCCGGCACCTCCACCGGCTATAAGCTGGGCCCAGACCTTCAAAGGCCGCCTGTGATCAAAGGAAGAGTCAGATTTGGTCAATCTTTGCTCACTGGGGGGCACATAATCGTCAGTGACGGTGTATGGAGCAAGGGCGGGAGACCGGAAGAAGTCGTGGAGCAGATCGTGCGCATAAAACGAGACTCCAGCATAGGGAACCATGCCGATGATGGTGGGAATAAAGCCTCTATAGAAATTCGACACGGCCTGAAAAAACTGGATGTTGGAACCCGTCAAATTGTACATGGTACGTGTGAGAAACGTCTCGTTCCGCAACGCTCCACCCGTCGTATAGCTGAACCGCGGCTGCTCGTTGTAAATCACCTTCAGCGTGTGCACAATCTTGCCCTTTCCGTAGTGTATTTGCTTGTGGCTGGTTTCGAACGCCAGACGCACCCGGATCAAGTCAAGCGGGTATGTGCAGCAAACAGAAACCACTCCGGCAAGCGATCCCGAGAAAAACCGCCTTGCCGCGGTCTCATACTCGTCCCGCGGGATGAGCAGCGACCGGATCTGCTCATAAAACACAAACTTGATGCCTGCGTACGGAAATATACGGAGCAATGTGGCCGAATGGCCCTGGTACAAGCCCCAAATCCCATCATTGTGGTATATTGTCTTCATGGCCCGGAACATCCCCTGGAAGGAGCCCACCATCTGCCGGTAGTGCGGGTTATTGGTCTGGAAAAGGATCTTCACACGGTCCAACGGTGCAACTAGGGTCTTCGCGGAGATCCCGGCGATTCCACCGGCAAGACCGCTTCTCAAAACGTACACCAACGACTGTTTGTCGATTTCTTTCGGCTTTGCACCTTCCTTCGGCCCGACAAACGCCTCTTTTACCACAGCTGCATCTCCATTTTTGAATGCTGCGACCCCCGATACGGGTCCTGTTGCTAAAACTGGCAATAATCTGTGCTTTTCTTCTGAGATGCTGTGCTTTTCTTCCATGATACCATGCGTATGCACTTTTCCATCTTTTGCAAGTGACACCAATCCTGCAGACGCGCGAGAATCTCCCGATGACGTGCCGGCTATGTTAAGCCCCGAATCGGACATCTATATTCTAGTGTTCGATACCTTTAACGTCAATTTCCAGCTCCAATATCAGCTGTCGAGTTCAACCGCCTTTTTCTGGTTCTTCCTGTATAAAATGCGTGCCCGATTCTTCTTTTTACACCTCTGCAAAGGTCGATCGACAAAATTAGTCCACAACCGCTCCCTGCTGCCTGATGATGATCGCAAAATACTCAAATGTAACCTGTGCTCTGTGTATATTAGCTAATCAGCTTAACCGATGGCATTTGTTCTGGTATTCCTCGAAAATGCAGCCCTGGAAACTAAACCAGCAGAACGGATATGGCGATGCGGATGCAAAATAAATAGCGGCTTGGAAATATGGCCTAGATGAAGTTGAAGTGCTTAGTTGTTTACATGAAGAAGACTCTAGCAGAAGAGTAGGTGTATTTAAAAAGTTTATCGGGCATAGAGTAATTTTTTTTCGAGATTGCTGGCGGTATTTTTTATTCTGATTCTGGCTTTGATTGGCAAGCGGCGTAAAGGAAAAATTTTCTCGGATTTTTACTTTATTTTATTTATTTTTTCTCCATTGCATTGATCGATCCAAAGTTAAACTTGGGGAGATAAGCTACCGGAAGAAACGAAGCAGAGGGAAGTTAACTGTATTATTTATATTACTCATATACTTTACTGAGTATTTGGTGTGTTTGTACTGAAATGCATGGTAATAATTTGGGAATCTGTAGAGTTGCTATAATTTATTATGATATATATCGTTTGTAGGTGTGCAAATTCACATAGCCTGCTAAAGAGCTTCCCGCGTAACCCACCGGGGAATCGAGATAGACCCCACAAAACTACCCGGCAAGGAACAAACGCTACGCGAGACATCAGAATAAAATTTCGCCCTGTGACGGACCGAAGAATCTAAAAAAAAGTCGGCAAAAATCCGTCGGGTGGGGTGAAATTGCGGAAACAATACCGGAATCTGCACAATGCGGGGGCAGCTTAGGATTCGCGGGGAAATCTCGTCCTTTTCCCGTGATCCACTGGGTACCCCAGATTTCGTTTATCATGAGAATGCGGGACTGCGAGGGGGAATAGCAAAAGAGATAAATTGAGGATATAATGAGGATATGTTGAGGATATAATGAAGGACGAAGGACATATTGTAATATGATAGATATTGAAGGACACATTGCAATATGATAGATATTGAAAGACACATTGCAATATGATAGATACTGAAGGACATATTGCAATATGATAAATACTGAAAGACATATTGCAATATAATAAATACTAAAAGACATATTGCAATATAATAGATATTGAAAGACATATTGCAATATAATTGAAATTGAAAAATATATTGCAATAATAGACGTACATTTCCATACAAAATTACCAAAATTCACTTCCATTATAAGTACATACCAGCACGTACTAAGAGCTGAATCGGCTATCCGTCTTATATTCTTTTCTACTACTTATCATCCACTGGAGCGGGATACGGGTGAAAAATGGATTGTAGCATAGATGAAAGATCTCTCTTTCCAATATAATACTGATGACGCTCGTCTTCGCTTTTGAAATCTTGGCAGCCCCAAAACAATAGTCGGACTATTCTTTTCAATTTTGCATCCGGTGTCTTTTTGAGCAGCGTCTCCGTGTCGTTCATCTCTTCTATCTGCCTTGCCGTTTTCTGCACTTGCTCCTTTTTCTGTGCATCTTCTTCATCCAACTCTGTTTTCTCGTCTTGCTTCGCTCTTTTCTTGCTCAAACCGTTCGGTTGGATCTTCTTTCGTGTCAAAGTCTCCATCTGAGTGTCAAAGCGAACAACAGGCTCCTCATCTGGAGCACCATTCTCATGTATAAGTATCGATTTATTCACCAAATCAGCTACCTCCTGCCTCATTTTCTGCGAGGTCAACCACTGGAGAACTTTCGGTATTGGTTTCCGGCTTTCTTTTGGCTTCCGAAACTCCTGCCCGTAGCATAATAGTGTGATTGTCTTCTCAACCTCTATAAGAAAGTCTCTACTTTCCAATATGCTTGGTGCGGAAAGCCTTTCACTGATAAACTTGGTCGCATCATCTAAAAACTGCCGCTCGCACTTTTCGCTCTTTTTGGGGTCGGAGATCTCCGCAAGCTCAGCCCAGTGGCGTTTAATCATCTCTATCAAATACATCTGCGTCAACTTGAAGTACACAAATGCATTTGAATCCAACAACGTCGGATACACGTCAGATATGAGATCTCTGGCCTTATCCGGCATGCCTGCCAACAAATACCGCCTCACTTCACCACGTGTCTTTATTGAATCCACTCCGTACATCAACCGCGTGTACTCCTCCTCTGTAATATGTGCAAATATCGGTGAATCTTCCAAGAAAAGCTTTCCGGAATTCTTGGCGGCTCTTTCTACCAATTGCTCTGGTTTGAACATTGCATCACAGTCAAATACATTATTGGATGGACTATCAACACTAAATTGCCCTTTTGGTGTTCTATAGCCTAAAACTGCTCCTTCAAGCCGGTCAATTATTCCGTCTAAGCGCAAATCCTTTGCCATATTGAGCGCAGTATCTGCATAGCCCTCGTGTATTAGGTAGCTCAACACGTGGAGGGGTGCGTTTTGGTAATTTGACCGAATATCTGCTTTGGCATTCTCGGTTGATTGACTTTGGACAATTTTGGATGGAACCACTCCGTTAGTTATTCTTTCTTCGAGAGTGAATGGAATGTCGAAATTCTGCATTGATGTGATATTACTGATGAAGGCAAGAAATGAAGAGCCGACAATTCTTGATAATGGTATTTGCTTTAAGGTATGAGTAAGTGTACAGGGTGGAAGTTGAAAGGATAAAGGAAAAAGAATGTGTTATCTGGGAAAAAAAAAATCGCTTATCAGTAGAAATGAAGTCTTATTGTAGGAGGGCGAGCCTGGATGATTACATAATATTTGTTAGTAACCCCAGATAGCCTGTCAAATTATCACAAATAAAATCACAAATAAGATCACAAATAGGATCACAAATAAGATCACAAATTACTGATAACCCTACTAATAATCTAATAGCTCACTTACTTCACAAACAATATCACAAATAACCTACAAACCGCACTAATAATATCACAAATAACCTACAAACCGCACTAATAGCCTACATATTTAACACCTGATATCAACCATGTTAATTTTATAGATATATATCTGTAGGAGACCACTTCAACCGTATAAAACAGCATCAGCACAATTCATAAACACGTATCCAAGCTTCTGTACTAGCTCATAATGATTTGTCAAGTGCCTCTTATCAATTTCCGTTTTGAAAGTCTCTCTTATCAACCTTCTGTTTTGTCGAGTCTCTGTTCTACCAAATTTATGCTTTTCCGCCTTCCCAAATTTCTGCCCACTCTTGAGCTGCTTTCTCTTCGAATTATCCTTTGAGCTATCTTTGAATTTGTATCTGAATTCTTCTTCTATCTTTCTGCATTTCTTCCTCTCCAGTTATTCTCATCTCTTCAATGTAACCGCATCAAGCCCCACATCACTGCATTCTCTCACTCTGAGGCTTCCAGGTACCGCCAAAAAGATGCTGCACATAAGCCATAGGGTCACTTGTGTCCTTGGCACCCATCTGGTTGACCCCGGGGCTAAAGCTGGTAATTGGGAGAACCATCACATCATCCACAAGTACAGGCTCCTGCATATTCTCAAACTTCTCGCGGTTCACCTGGCGGTTGCTGGAGTCAGGAAGCTCCGTATCAACATCCGTCTCCCGCTTTTTTATGTCGTATTTCTTATGCTTCACCCAGTACTGAGATCCAACCCCAAATCCGTCTCCAGCTTTGCCTCTGCTAACCACATTATTGAGATAATCGAACACCGTGTCCGTAAAAATGCCCGGGCCCGTCCACTGCATCACATTATCACCATTGTCTCTGCCCTCGACATATTTCAACCGGTTCATCCTTTTTTTCCGGAACGTCTCCTCGACCACGCGGATGATCACTTCTCGGAGAAGCGGATGCCCTTTTTTCGCCTGAAACGTCCACTGGCAGAACTGGATCCGTCTCGCGTACCAGTCGGCCCAGTCCGGTCTGTCGGGGTCCGCCTCTATGCCGATAGTCATACCAACTGGTGTATCTAGTGGCCCGGTGGCCACATCTTGCTTCTTCTGGCGCTCTGAGATCACACCTCGCTCCTCCTGGCGCTTTGAAACCCTAACACCCCTCTTTTTCACTCTCGACACTTCCCCTGAGGCACCAGTCCTGTATTTGGCATCAAACGGTGCCCACTTGTCTATAGACTGCAAGCAGTACGTGTCAAGATCTGTGTACGTGCCTCCACGGGCAAAAATCACGAGATACCGGAAGAAGTCCGCCTTGAGAATGTTTGAGGGCAGTATGTCAAACGCTGTGGCAACCTCCGGGATCTTTCCGAAGCTCTTATCAATAAACTGCTTCACCTGGTCGTCTGCCACTATAATAACGTCACTTTTCGGATTTCCCTCCTTCCACGACCGGTGCGGTTCCCGGAACTTCTTCGGGAACCTCTTGTCTTTCGCCCCGCACTTCCAGGTCTGCCACACAGTCCTAGGGACCGGCTTTTCAGGCTCGTATGGAAAGTAAAACGCCAGTTTTTCTCTCAATGACGCTCTTTTGTCATCGATTTTGTTCTTTGTCCTCAGCCGAAGACTCAATGTCTTGAAATCATCCCCATTGCCCCCAAACTCGAACTCAGATAGGAAGCTCAGCGTCCCACTTGAGCCCTGGACTGCCAAATGAATCACTATGTAGAGAATTATCACTGCAAGCAAAAGCTGCTTCCTATATCTCTGAAATGATGTCTTCCACGGCCGAAATCGAAACAATGCCCTGCACCGTTCGGCATCGTATATTTTCCAGTTCTGCATCCCAACCATTTATCGTCTAAGGGCTGCTATTGCTCGTTAAATATGCTGTTAGCTTGCTAATGCTATACTTTTTTTTTTTTTTTTTTCAACAAAGCCTCCTGGAATTTTCAATGTGCTCACGTGCCTCAATGTGCTATCTAAGCCCAGATGAGATGGTATACGCAATTGAATTAAAGTGTTAGTGGAATAAAAAAGGAGCAAGAGAGAGGCTAGTTGAAGAGAAATCGATGCAAAAATACAGCAAACGCTGAATCAGAAATGAATGTCAGGAGTGGAAATGGAGTCGCATTCAGTTTGAGATTGGAAAATGCAAAATGGAATGGAACAGACAAATATGCTGATCTAAGAATAGTGCAGGAGGGACCAATCCTGGAGCCTAGTTTGGAATTGGGCTAGGACGGGGAAAAAATAATAAAAGAAAAATATTCTGAGAAGAAAAATCCGCGCGAATAATGCTGAATAGGGCCGTCATTCGCCACCGCGAAGCACAGAAATTTCCGCCGGGGCGTGGCACGGGCCACCGGGGTACTGCCACTCTGTGGAGGCCCGGCAGGCTGGGCGGGGAAGCGTGGAATCGCCGGGCACGGTACCGGGCAGGGCGGCCTGGTAGCTCGAGTTTACCGGGTCCTGTTCTACGGGTTAATTGTTTGACATGTAGGCCTAGGATGAAACACAATCCATAAAGATAAAACACAATCCATAACATAAAACACAATCCATAACATAAAACACAATCCATAACATAAAACACAATCCCTAAAAATGAAACCAGCAATCCCGCCAATACATATCCTCCTGCTTTTGTCAATCTGCTACTCTAAAACTTCCAAAAATCAATATTCTAGAACACTGTGTGCAACAGAGTCCAGAATACTGCATCCGTAGATCAGGTGAATTAGCTGTAGCTCTATATTTTTCCCCGGCTTTTACGCCAATTTATTGATGTCTCTTAGATTTAATAATTACATATTAGCTACTTAATGAATCACCTACCCATACACATTCACTGACACACATCCAGGTTCAAAATCCAAACCCTAGCAACAGGTCTGGCACGTGCGCAGGGAGAATTCCCACCTGCACTTGCCGAAATGTGCACTGAAATTGTCCCCGGGCAGAATTTCTGTGCACCCTGGAAAATGGGAGAAGAAAAGATTTTGCGTGAATTCCACCATACGGTTCCCCTGTAGAGTAAGATCGGTCTGGCGGAATAAAATGCAGGCGTTGTTTGGCAACAAAATTTTACGCATTCATCTGCTCACGCGTAATGCAAAGAAATCACACAATAGGATAGTGAAATAATTTGAGAATAATCAGAAACCTGTGATTGTAAAAAAATATGGAGGATGAACACAATGCAGCAACGCTAAAAATAAAAAAATACTCACGCCAGAAATAGAATTCACTCTCCGACCAGATGGGGAAAAATAGATCAGGAACCTAGCTTTTGGCAACAAGCAGGGAGGAGTAGATCATTAAATCATTATTTTGAATAATTTTTATCCTCCATATCCATTCAATTGCAACGGAGAAAAATTCCGCGAATTAAGCCTACATTTGGTTCTTGCCTATTAGTGCGAGATACCATACAATTGCTTTATTGCTAAAGGTACATACATACATAATACACTTGAAACTGGACCTGTCATGAAACACACCTCAGACGCAAATCCTAGTTTCTAAATTTGGCTGAAACTGGCTAAAACTCGTCGAGTTTCGTTTTAACTGGCTGACATTCGCTATTGCTGACTATTGCTAATTTTAGCCTGAATTTCCAACGGCTGAAATCAAATTCACGATTCTAACCTTTCCAATTTCTCTCTAACTTCTTCCCAACTTCTCTCATCAGCTTTTTTCGTTTTCCTTTTACCCTGCTAAAACCAGCGGACTTCCCCAAACAGTATGAATGCAATCTCCAATCTCCAAGTCCGGCCTATTATCAGGCTTTTATCCAATACTTTCACTTCAGCATCTTTCTATCTCTTCTCTCAAACATTTTTCCACGTACCCTCCAACTCATCGTATCTCCGCTTAGGGCCATGATCTCTATTAAGCGCTGTTCCGCTTACCACTTTTCTCAGCGTCTCTCTCTTTCTTCTTCTCATATTTCTATCTTTCTCGGTCTCTCTCCTCTCAATTTCCCATTCGGTTAAGTTCTCCAATTTAGGACAGAACTCTTCTCCGTATTTTCTTCTATCATGACGCAAACCTTGAAGTTCGGCCATGGCAAAGCCTTCAACAGTTGGTGGCTGGTATGTGTAATTATACAATGGAAGAGATTCCGTGTACTGAGGAATTTGCTGTGGATTTTCAATCAAATCCTTCCTCACTTTCAAGAGCTCATCGTATATCGAAAAGGCAATCGCATTGATAAATTCCCGAGGCAAACATATGTCCTTCACCACGCTTTCGGCGAACATTTCTGGTGTAACGGTTTTGTTTAGCATGTCCCACTCAATCCGATCCGAGTAAAACTGCTCTCCTAAGTTGATTGAGAGATCAAGAATCACGTGAAACTCCTTCTGCTGCTGGAGTATTGGGATTGGCGTGCCAAGAATTTCCCTGCACGACTTCAATTGCTCCTCGATCTGACTCACAAGCTGATTTTCCGCACTTTTCGGCATGTCTAACTCCACACACATCGTCGAGGCAAACATCTCTGGTGTGACTAGTGTTTCGTTCAAATTCCATATCAGGAGATCCCTCATTGGTGCTCCATTAACATCCATCTTGATCCTGAGGGCAACATTCTCCTCTGGCATTGCCATATTGGACAGCATCTGAAATTCTGTAAAAACCGCCTTTGGATCCTCCGTAGGTGCCTGCTTGCCCTGATATTTCGAAAGATTCACCTCCTGCGAGTTGTAATATTTGCCATACATGTTCCCACGGTCTCCATCGTAATCTTCATCCTCTTCATCATCCTCAAAGTCGTAATCAAAGTCCTCTGCGTAGTTTATTCTGGTTGTTGATCTTTTTGACCCTCTGGCAGTGGATGACGTCGGAAAAAGCGCATTTGCAGTATTCTTCAGTCTCACAGAAAGCGATGTCGACAATCCCTGTGGTAAAAGTGGTCTATCTGTGACTGGTGGTGCCGTAATGTCACCTGAACTCATTTTTGTTGTTTTTAAAGAGAACTAGAAGCTGCTGAAATGTGTGTTTGTATTAATATCAAGTAGATACGCAAACCTGGGTAGTAAAGCTCAAATCTAAAAGAACTGTGATGGCAGATTTAAAAATCCAATTTAACCACCAAGTGAATATCTTTTGTTTGGCCTTCTTTTACAGATGAGTTCTTCCCTTGGTCAAACGTTAAACTACATGTATCTCGCGTAGTTGAAGTCGGAAAAAAAAAATAGCTTCAAAAAATGTGTGCATCCGTGCACCACTGAGGACGAATGAGAACAAGTGTGAAAAGTACGAAAAAAATGAATTAACTCGGTCTTAGTATGATTGAAAAATGAGATAGTGGTTGGTGGAGAAAAATCCATGTCGAAAAAAATTAAGAGGAAAACAAAAAAAGAAGGGAGAAAAAGGAGAGGGAAAAATTTACCCTCATCATTTCTGTAGGTATTGCCGGACAGTGCGAAAAATTTTTCCACTCTGAATTGAAAAAAATTTTTTTTTTTTTCAGCTTTTCCTGCAATGGCAAGTCGCACTGATTTATTACTTCTTAGATATACATCAACGTTTTATGTGTTTAAGACTAAAGGCATCTTTTTGAACAGACCCCCTACTGACAAGGCTCCAGATAACAGTTGTTGCAGCATATAATCAAACCAGAAAATGTCTTTCACCGATTTCTCTAGCATTGACACTCTAACCAAGTTGGACAAGTTCCTTGAGGACAAGTCATACGTTGAAGGGTAAGTATTAGAAATAGAATGAATATCCAAGGGCGACTGCCTAAAATTGCCTGCTTTTTTTTTCTCTACACGCTGGTTCATCCGCTCATATCATTATGATGAATTAAATTCTTTGGTCCATGTTTCCGAGGTGGTTCAAGACCCACCAAATGAGTAAAACTAGAAAGGTGCTACGGCATCATCTCTGATTGATATGAGTGAAGAGAAAGTGTGAAAAGGATGTGAGGTGTGAACGTGAATAGATGTTTGAAAAAGAAGTTCAAGGTTCAAGTGAATATGAAAATGAAGTTTGAAATTGAAAATGAAAATGTGAAAAATATTAAAAAATTTAAGATACGAAAAATATGGATGGGTAGAAATATCATGTCCGTATCTATCAGTCTTATTTAACACCTTTTGGAGTCAGCAATACAGCAATTACCTTAAACTAAATTGTTCGAGTGAGAATTTGGATCTTTGAAAAGCCATTTCGTTTCAATAATACTAACAACCAACCATTTGCTCTAGTACCTCTGCCACCCAGGCTGATGTTACCACCTACAAGGCCTTCCAGAAAGCTTACCCAAGCTTCACCAGATGGTTCAACCACATCGCTTCCTTCACTGAAGAGTTCGAGACTTTGCCAGCAGGTAAGGCTCCAGCTGCTGCTGCCGATGAAGAAGATGATGATGTCGATCTCTTCGATGATGACGAAGAGGAAGATGCCGAAGCTGAGAAGCTCAAGGCTGAGAGAGTTGCCGCATACCAGGCTAAGAAGGCTGGTAAGCCAAAGGCTGCCGCCAAGTCTCTTGTTACCGTCGATATCAAGCCATGGGATGACGAGACCGATCTTGAAGCCATGTTGAAGTTCGTTAAGAGCATCAAGATGGACGGTTTGGTGTGGGGTTCTCACAGTTTCGTCGATGTTGGTTTCGGTATCAAGAAGTTGCAGATCAACGTTGTTGTTGAGGATGACAAGGTCTCCGTTGAGGATGATGTCAAGGAGAAGGTCGAGGAAGATGGTGAGGAGTGGGTCCAGTCCGTTGACATTGTCGCCATGGCCAAGTTGTAAGTTGCTGGGCCGTCTTTCCTTGCTGAAAATCCCAAGAGCAGTACTCTTTTTGCTCTTTCCCTTTTCTTTTATATCTTTACTCCTATGATTGTTGTCTGTATTCTCGTATAATTTAAAAAGAGCAGCTACCATCTATTTTGATTCTGCCTGGAAAGCGTAATGTCGTAAATAATATATAGAATAGGGTCTAGTGCTGGCCATATAACTTCACCTAGCACGGAAGAAAATCAATTCCCGCACCCTGCCACTTCCTGCCGGCAAGAATATCGTCAAGACTCCCACCATCTCGCCAATGCTGCTTCACTATCTCCATTATCGTCTTAATCGTCCCCATGTTGACCGTCCTGTACAACTTCTCCATGTAATTCAGCACCTTTCGTCTTTCGTCCACCTCCTTGCACCACAGACCCACCTCAAGGATCGGCCAAACCATCTGCGTGACAGTTGGGCCTTCCCAGTTCATTCCGTCATAGACAGCCAAGAATTCCCTAACTAGGCAATCGATCTTCTCCGTGTAGTCTTGGCCCATTCTGCAGATGTCAATGAGATATATGTAAGCGGCAATTGCCCAGCATTGTGCCCCCTTTAGTCTCTCCGCATAGGGAGCATCAAATCCGTCCAAACTGGGTGGCACATAGTCCCGATACCAAAGAATCTCCATCTCCATAGTCTGAAACCGGGAATTGCGCTCCATTTCCGTGATTTCTGACTTCCCCTGCTGCCAGTAGCCACCCACGTCATGCCGCAATGAGCACATCTTGTTGAGCACCTGGAATATCTCTCCGGGACAGCCGTTCATCTTGGCTGTGGACACAAGTTCGTTTTTGCTGCCGTACCATTCCGGTTTTGAGAACGGGAGTCGGTAATCTGGACTGACCAAGGCTGAAACAGTGTCAAACCACGATAAAACACAGATCATGGTCTGAGACTGCGTGATCCTCCGAAGCAGAGTGCAGTAAACTTTGTCGGAAACAATCGAAGCAAACAACTTGAAGAAGGTCCTGCTAAGCGCCGACCTGCCGGACTCAAGAATCGCAAACAAGATGTGGACGTAAAGCAGCAAGAGAATCACGAAGAAGTTCGATCTCTTTCTTTTGCGTGTCTCCTTCTTCAAGTTCTTCATCACCCTCCCCACTATGCATGTGGCCTCGTAGGTACTCTGGGACATTTCCTCTTCCGGAGTGCCATACAAGTTTCTGGCCCAGTGTGCCTGTCTCTGGCCGCTTGACAAAGTATCGTCCTTCGATTTTACGTATTTCATCAAATACTTCATGGTCGTGTCAATGTGCTGCACCCCTTTCTGGTAGAACTTGTCCCCTCGGCTGTCCACATACATGTGAATTGAGCTTAACGATAGAAAGCACGATCTCGCCAACTCGTATCCGCAAAACCGGATCATCATCTCGGGCCAAGGATTGTGTGGATGTGCATCCAAAAGATAGATCACCTTCTCAAAGAAGTGCCGCATTAGCACTTCATCCTGGGGCGATGATCTCTGGAATTCCAACATCTTCTCCTCGCTGCTATCTGCAGCAAATAGGTCTGGGTCTGGCTTTAAAGCAAGTGTTTGCATCTTTTCCGCCTGCTTATCCTCTGATTGGTCCTGGACCGCCGAAAATGACCCTATCTCCTCGTTCAAATTCCGACTGGGCAGCTTTGCTTCCGACTTAAATGGTGATAGAGCAATTTCCCTCGGTCGCAACTCGTTGAAGTTGTTATCCAGTAGATAGTCCAGTCCGTCATACAAAGCATCCTCAAACTGAAACGGGTCGGCAATGTCCACATCGCTGCTTTTATCTGAACTCTGATCTGTGCTGCTCTCTTGCTCCAACTGGTCTGCTCCATAGCTTTGAAATGCACTCATGAAGTCTGTGGCCATTTGTGTTTCAGCTCCCACATCTGGGCTTGTTTTCTTCTCAGGTTGCACTCTTGACTTTTTTGTGATGCTCTTCTTCTTATTCTTGTCCACCTTAGAAAGCCGCCTCTTCATCCGAGGCCGACCTCTAAATCCAAACTTCTTCTCACCTTTCGAATTATACGAAATATTCACCGGACCCTGGTTTCTGGGATCATCCACATCAAACACTAGTTGAAGACTATATCCTTCACATTTCCGGCCGGATTTTAGACAATTCATGCAGAACGGTTTTGTTTCATCGCATTTCCGTCTTCTCCTCTTGCATGTCAGACAGCCGTTTCTAGATCTCGTTCCTTTATTCACCATACGGTATATTTCCATGAAATTGTTTTTGCAAATACGCACGATGGCCCTTGAATGTTAATGTCGCAGTTAGTTTTAACTAAAATACCCATCGGTGTTTCTCTCACATATATACTTCGGATAAACACATCCCCGGCTATGGTATCGAAACAAAGGACTTTCCGCTTCATCAACGAATCTATTGATAAGGAAAAGCATCTTTCTTCGGTAGACGAATGTCCCGATAAGGAAATCGTAAGCGCCGAAATGAAAGAAAAAATAAAAATAAAATTAGAACAAGATAAAAAAATAAGCATCGGGAAAGAGAAGCGCCGATGTGGTTACCAAGGCCAAACTAATACCGCACGACAATACAAAGATTGTTGTGTGCCGTAATGTGCTACTGTGTTGTCCTTATACGTTATTTAATATTTGTATTCATACACATAAACGGTCTATTTAAAGAAAAGCATAATTCTTGTCGTAGGTCTAAGAGCTAATTCCAAGATCGGACAAAAGCGTAGAAATCATGCATTGAGCAACATTCATGAAGTAATCGAGATGGTGATCAATGATTTCCTCAGTGTCGAGCGCAGCAAGCCAGTTGCCATCAGAAATATCCTCAAGAGCCGAGGTAGAAACACTATCCCAGTCCTGTAACTCGGTGCAAAGAGACCAGCTTCCTCTAGCTTGAAGTGTTGACTCATCCTCACTGATTCTGACTTCAGAGCCACAATGTGAAAAGTCCATCACGGCAAATGGAACGAGAGGAACAATATCACCGTAATGAGTAACTCTGGTGTATGTGTTTGTTGGAAGTTCATCACCGCTACCAGATTTCAAGAAGCTAGTGAGAGAAGTGGTGTCATACCAGTCATCCATCCATGAAGCGAAGTTTGGGTCTCCGACCTTTGGACTACCAAAGTTGATAAGCGTGACATCCATTCCAACCAATCTCAACTCATTGGCAGCAAGAACGGCCAATGAAGCACCCAAAGAGTGGCCAGTGACATCAATCTCAAAGTCTGGGAACTTCTCGTGAAGCTCAACCATCTTCTTGAAAGCATCTTTCATGAACACACTTGTGGCGTCATAGAAGCCGGTGTGCACCTTACAGTTCTTGCACGTGAAATCAACTGTGTTGATACCCTCGCTCACAGTGTAAGGAACGTACTTCGAATGGGTGGTTGCAAAGTCAATTGCCCACTCCTCAAGAGTAGTCGTTCCCTTGAAGATCAAGACGATTCTCTGGGTGGTGTTATCCTGAACAATGAGGCCAGAAACATCGCTGTCAAACTGGTATATAACCTGCTGATTGTCGGTATTGTCGGTACAGGAGGAAATTGAACATGCAGTAGTCATGTTTCCGTCTTTCAAGGCGTTAACTGGCATGCAGTAGGCTAGAGAACAGTATTCTGCAAACTGCACAAGCTCACTCCTGACATTTGGGAAGTTCATCGTTGGTGGCTCGGCAAAGCACTCTTCAAGAGCACTAAATAGGGATGCCGAACGGACGACACCCAAAAACAAGAATGTGAAAAGAATGTTAAGCTTCATGGTTCAATCTGGACTGACAAAAGCTGAGCTTATCCTTGCTTAACTTGTTTTAACCATGTTTAAACGTTTTTGAGGGGGGCATTTTACTTTACATCTTTTGGAAACTGCACCGATTAAATACTTGACTGGTTGCATCTGCTTTCGGTGGTTATAATCAATAAATCCCGTCTGTCCATAAATACAAATACGCTGCTATGTCCTGTTGAGGCCGTTATAACTCCTCGTATAGTCCTCAGGTCGTACCTGTGCATATTGTTCCTCATAAATTCACCGTTGAGCAGTTTCCCCATCTCTAACAATTGCACAGAAAAAATTAATCAAAACTATCCAATTTGTTGGGGATCCTTCTATTTTCTGGCTCAATTAATTATTCGCCCCATCCATGATTTCTCTATCTGTAGGGTTCCCTCCATTTCCGTCGTATCAACAATGCTTTTTCGCAGAAAGAAATTTTAATGAAAGTCACATATGCTTATTGTGCTTGAAAATAAACGATGGTAATGAGTTTTTCATCATTGAAATTTTCACTGAATCTTCACTTTTGCTCGTATCTCGGTATTTACCTTTTTTTGTCGCAGCTTTTTTCACGCGAAGTACTTTTCAAAAAAAACTGCCACAAACGACCTTTTAAAAAATAGCATTATACTTATGCCAAGACAGACAGCTCGAGATTAAGATACGCTCAGTGTATATTGGCTGAGAAGCTTTAAAGCTTGGAATATAACTGAGTAAAGGTCCTGACTAACAGATGCAAAACCAATCTAATTTACATAACAGTTTGCCCAACACAGCCTTATCGTATACCAACGGGGTTTGCTCCCAAGTGCTCGTTTTGGTACTTCATGTACTTAATGGTTTTTGATTGCTTTCATGCAAAACCCTCAATTCTACTTGTTATCCGAAATTGGACATCTACGCTAACTTTAGAAATGTCTTTAGCCTTCATCGGCAATTAAGTAGTATGTCTGGCCCAAATTATTTTCCAAATGTGTTACCAATACTCCCTGTTAAGGTAATGTAGTAGCATCCCAACCGTTTACGAACACCCAAAATAATTAGTAATGTCATTTGCAAACTTTCTGCAGCTGTCTTTATCATAGAAGAATCGGAAAATTATATTTTAACGTTGAGCTCGGTAGTATATTTTAGAGTAAAAAGTACACTTAGACAATTTAGTATCACATTTTCTTGGCATTTCTACAAAAAGGTGTTATTCATAGTTCAACTAAAGCCAATATTTCTCGCTGTAGCCTCGAAGTGTTCATTTTTATGTGGCTGATGGTAGCATTTCCGGCGGAATTTTCGATCATATCTCACACTCTATAAATATTCTATCTTGATGTGTCTGTGTTTAAATCTCCATATTCACAGGAATAACTAAAAGCCGAAGAGATTTACGAAGTAACTCCGGGTGTTGAATATGTATTGGGATTGTTTAAAGCCGTTAAAAGGGTGAAGTACGTGAAGTATTGTATGTATTACGAGTGGGAACTTAATTTGATCTCGTTATTTTCGTATTAAACGATGAATATAGTTTTCTTTCATTGAAATCCGGTTGAAAGCCTTCTCGAGCCCTGCTTTGGTCAGGTTTAGGCAGTGGTACAAATAGTAATCTTAACTGGACAGTAAACGTAGTATATTCGTCAATAGTCGCGTCTATATAAGACTTTCCTACCTTGTTTTATTGAAGATACCTCACTTTTAAGTATTAGTGGTATTTCAGTATGTTCATTACTCCTTTACCTATCTTTTTCATACCTTCTTTTTGAGCTCTTTTTGTATCATTTGCTTTTCGAACTTTAAAACATACCACCCTCCAGCCAACGAAAACTTTACAAAGTAATTGCTGTCACCTTCAACTATCTCAATGAATATTGTGGTATGTTTCAGTATTGGTAATTTTTGTTTCTCTTCTGTCTGTTAATTAATTAAAACTTATATTTCCTTACGTTCAAAGCTCTTGCTCTGGGGTCATCATATACTATAGGATCTACTTACATTTTTAAGTGATATATATCAAATATAAAATATTCTTTGTTGACCTTACGGGTTTTCAGAAGGATTCAACTTTATGACACACCGGCGGTTGTGGAAAGCCTAAATAGGTCGCATCCATACACCACAAGCAGGACAAAAAATCTTAAGTCAAATCTCGGGCCTCCAATTTTTCACTCACCATAGCCATGCTTATCTAGAGCATTTCAATTTAAACAACGGTTTAAATGATAACCATACGCAGGGAGAACGTCTACAATAGGTCCAAATACAGGTGTATTTGAAAAAAATATGGTGGAAGTGAATGCTATTTTCTCTGGGTGCAACTGTGAGTTGCAGGTTTTCGATTACAATGATCAAACACGCAGAATAGCATATGGAGCAGGAAATACAGTTGCAATAACCACGCCATTTTCAAATAATCTCGATGTCCGTGTTTGTCAGACACTCAAGAGCCACACTGCAATTGTTACGGTGGTAAAATGGCTGCCGGAACATCAACTTCTTATCTCTGGGGCTGAAGATGGTGTCACTAATATCTGGAAATATACAGATGACGGTACATTTAGCATCAAGCAAACATTTGAAGAAGATGAAGAGAAGAGCAGCATTACGTGCATAAATAGTCCTGCTGGAGATGAGAAGATATTAATAGTAGGCCGTGCATCCGGCGCAGTTGAAGTGTGGAGTATGGCTGAAGACGGAAGTGAAAAATTCAGCTTATTTGGAAAATTCGAGATCAACTCCGAGTTCTATCCGTTATCGGTTAGTGCAATCGAGGTGAGGCCAGAGCAGCTGGTTGTGTTGGTTGCGGGCACGAAACCAAACCTATACGTGTACAGTTTGGACCTCAACAATGCAGAATCCATAACTTGTGCTGCCAAATTGGAAGGACACGAAGACTGGATTAGAGCTTTGGCAGTTAAGCGAATAGACGAGGACGAGTTTGTGATTGCAAGTGGCTCCCAGGACAGATGGATCAGGCTCTGGAAGCTGTGCCTCAACGAGAAAATCGACAACTCGGACCAGGACAAGTCGAAATTGCGGCTTCTCTCCAACAAGCTGTATAAATTCACGATTGGGGGCAGCACAAGGTGTGCAGTGAACTTCGATGCGATCATAATGGGCCACGATGATTGGATATCGAGTCTCTGCTGGCATGCAACGGAGATGCGGCTTCTTTCTGCGTCTGCAGACTCGTCGATTATAGTCTGGGAGCCGGATCCAGTAAGTGGAGTGTGGATTTCGAAAGTCCGGCTTGGTGAGATGGCAATCAAGGGTGCTTCGACTGCCACGGGCTCATCCGGTGGGTTCTATTGCTCCAGATGGATAGTGGACGAGGTGTACGGGCGTGAGATTGTGCTTACAAACGGGAAAACCGGCTCTTTTAGGTGCTGGTATCACGAAAACGAGCCTAAGGACACAAGTCTAGGTCCAAAGACGGCTGAATATTTGCAGAACGCATCACTAACTGGACCATCCGGTAAGGTGACGGATGTGGAATGGTCCAAAACTGGAGAATACTTGCTTGCAACATCGCTGGACCAGACTACGAGGCTTTTTGCACAGTGGACGAAGCACAGCCGTGAAGAGCAGGCGGGAAGATGCAATTTGGACACCGATAAGGCTCCATGGCACGAGTTCTCGAGGCCGCAGATCCATGGCTACGATATGATCTGTGTTAAGCCGATTACAGAGACGCGGTTTGCGTCTGCCGGGGACGAGAAGGTGATCCGAGTGTTTGACGAGCCGAAATCGGTTGCAGATCTCCTTTTACAGTTGACAAACGTGGCCGGCGGCAACGAGAGCATGCCGGAGAGTGCCAGCCTCCCAGTATTGGGCCTTTCTAACAAGGCGGACCTGGAAGACATCGAGGAAGAGATTGAAAAGGAGGCGGATCGTCCAGAGTCGGGAGACGAGCTTCGGAGATCGCCGGATGAGTCTGATGGGCCAGAAAAGCATGCGAAAACCAACATGTTGGCCGGGTTGCAGGCCCCACCTTTGGAGGATCACCTCCAGAGATACACGCTTTGGCCCGAGAAGGAGAAACTATACGGCCATGGGTTTGAGATCACGACACTTGACGTGTCGCCGGACGGCAAACTGATAGCTTCGGCCTGCAGATCGAACTCTGAGAAGCATGCTGCGATCCGGTTGTTCAACACGGACAACTGGCAGCAGCTAGACCAAACACTGGCAGGCCACGAACTCACCATCACGCGTATTCGGTGGTCTCCTACCGGAGAGTATCTCTTGAGTGTTTCGAGGGACAGGATGTTTTCGTTGTGGCAAAAAGGCGAAGATGGACAGTTTGTGCGTCTCGCATTGCAGCCGAAGGCACACACGAGGATCATATGGGACTGCTGCTGGATCCCAAGCTCAATCAGCCGGTGCATGTTTGTCACAGGTGCCAGAGACAGGAAAATCAAGGTTTGGGAGCTCGAGAATGCTGCCCAGACCACAGTGAGCAACATCTGCACTAGTGAGCGGTTCAGCTCTGCTGTGACTGCACTCGATGCATATTCCGGGTCTGTTGTAAAGCACGCAATACTCGCAGTTGGCCTAGATAACGGTCTTGTGTACATATACTCGGTGGATAACCGCGGAAGTCTAAAAGAGCTGCTTCAGGTGGATCCGGCAAAGACTCCGGATGGATCGATTTCCAGGCTCTCGTTCCGCCCACCAAGACATGAAGATACCGGCAGAATTTACTTGGCAGTGGGCAGTGCTGACCACTCGGTGAGAATATTGAGTTTTGGAGTGGCTGAGCTAGGCATCGAGGGAAGTAATGATTTATAGATACATGTGAATGGAGTAAGCGTAAGTTTTACGGCTAGAGGTATTGTAGAATTATCTTAGAAGTATTGCAAGTATTCGTCAACTGCTTTAAGCATAATTATTAACTAACTAGATACATAATTAATTACCTAAAAGCAGCATTAGGTACCTAGATACAGCATTAATTATCTATTTACATTCAACTACCTAAATATACCATTAATTATCTATATACAGCATCACCTACTTACACATCACCACCTTACATTCAATTCTCCTCCACTCTCTCTAACTAGTCACGTGACGTATATTCAAGAATATGTAAAAGAAACAAGATCCAGCGCGGCAGTATCAACAGGAGCCATGCACAGATGCCTTATAAATATGAATACGAATATAAATATAAAAGCACCCACCAGAATAGGGGCAGTGTGCTCCCAATGTGATACGTAATGCCGTTTTTTCATTGGACTGGCAGACACCGAGGAATCAGGCCGTGAAGTCTAATTTCTTTGCAGGTAAAATAAACAGCCCGAAACCACGGCACCCAAATAAATAACAAGCAGCAAACCTTGCCGCACCTCATTTGGTGGCATCAGCCAAGTATGCAACAAGATTGTTTCTGTCCTTGGCCTTTCTCAAACCACCAAAAGCCATCTTGGTACCTGGAATGTACTTCTTTGGATTTTCCAAGTAGTCACACAGGGTTTGTTCACTCCACTTCACAGCTGCCGACTTGTTGGCATCAGTGTAATTATAACCCTCGGCAGTACCGGAAGTTCTTCCGATAACACCATGAAGATTTGGTCCAACTTTGTGAGGGCCCCCTTTTTCAACAGTATGGCATTGGGCACATCTAGTCTTGAACAACATAGATCCCTTCTTTGCGTTACCTTTCTTGTATGGAGCAGCCATTTTTGTGTGCTTGTACTAAATATTAAGTTTTAGTTATTTCTAATTTGAATGTCTATGAAGAAGAAACACGTATTCAAGAAAGAGAAAGAGACTTCAACATGAGAATTCTGTTTATTTAACTAGTCTCGGTTCCTTATTTGTCCATGAGTTTTTTTTGAATTTTTTTTTATTTTTTTCTCCCGCTTTCTATGCACCATCTGGATAAATTCGAATCCATTCATCCATTCTTTCTGTAGCTGCCGGATTATCGACAAAACGGCAAGAAACAAACCTCGCGTTGGCTCTTTTCTTTTTTTTTAAGCTTAAATTTTTTTCCCAAACAATGATTTCCAATAATTTCCGTCCGGATGGTCCCATCCTTGACATTTTGTAGCTTATCCATTGGCCGGCACTTAACCTTACCAAGGCTGTGCACCATTTATTCGAATTTCTCTGTTTAGCTTATTGGTGAAGGTATAGGGTATAATTTTGGGCAATCAGGCAGAAATTAGAGATGAAACAAGCTGAAAGTGGGCGGGATCAGGATTAGGGGGTAAGAAAGTTTAGTGATTACTTGAGATGATAGCTTAGGATGATAATTTAGAATACTCCTTTCGTTTTCTTCCTTTCACACATATTGCAGAAACCGGAACTAGGCAACAAACTTCCGGCTTTAGACCAAAAGTTTTTTTGCCACTTTTCGTAGATGAAGAGAATTAATGACCCTTCCTTGAGTCTAAACGAGGATAAGGTGGACTTCGCTTTAGTTGCAAGTCAGTTTTTTTTGTTCCACTGCATAGATATTCGTCATTCGTTTCCCTGCCTAGCCTTGATTAGAAATTTACGTAAGCAGTTTAAATGAGGCAGCACACATGTGCGGGTATTTGCAAAAATTTGTATTTTACGAAATGATTTGATGTGGAGAATGTTGTAGTTGGGTTTAGTTATGTGATTAGTAACATATTTAGTAACATATTTAGTGATAGAATTAGTACAATTTAATGTATTCAATATTTGGTGACGGTCAATCAGTTCAGTCAGGCTTTTTCTAATTTTAAAGCATCTCTTTTTTTTTTTTTTTTTTTTTTTTTTTTGCATGATTGGCTGAAAACGGTTTCTCGAGAAAACAAAGTCCTAATTAGACGCGAGGTACCTTGCCGAGAACAGCCGATTGGCGTTTGGAGGATAGTCATTTCCTCAAGTTGAATGAATTCCGGGGTCTGAAGAAAAGCACGATCTATTTTTTGTGAGACTTGCGCCATCAAGTAATGATCATAGGAAAATGAATATGGTGGTAATGAAAGATAATTATGGTAGTATAATTATGGTAGTATAATTATCACAGTAGATATATAGTAAGTTCTCGTAGTAGGATAATAGGACATTGGTAAGATGTGTCAGGATAACATATGGATAATGTTCATAGTACCGATTATCGCTGTTTCAATAGATTCCTGGTCCGAGTTGTTCCGCGCGTAATGAATCATAGTAAGTGTGATGGAATTTGCTCATGTACAGGCGCGTCGATCGACCGAGAAATAGTGGGGTATGCGAAATAGTGGCAGTGCTTAGGCATGAATTAAGAGTTATGAAATATTCAAATTTACCAAGCGTTTAGAGCAAATGCTTAGAATGGTGTGGAACACACCCATAGAGGATTATACTTGATAGATCAGTTTGAGATATGCTTCATGCATTCTTTCGGTATTGCATTTAAATAGCATTAAAATACCAATTATGGGAATTCCAGCATCAGGAAGTGGCGCACAGAAAAAACAAAAAAAATCAAAAAATTAAGAGGATTTGGCTGGATACGGTGGCGCGAACTCAGCCAGAAAAACAGAATACGGAATCTGGAGCCACGACTTTCTGGGGGACACCAAATTATTATTGATTATTGACTTTTCTAGCGATTCTAAATCATTTTCATTTTTTTACTTTATTTCAATTTTTTTTTCTTACATGCTCCAGGCATTTTTCAGAGGCGTGGACTCAACTTCGCACCGGTATCTTCTTTATGGATCGAACGGTTTTTAGCAATTTGCGAGCGGTTGCATATTTACGGCGGCATATATCACATCAGGAGGCCTAGTGCCAATAGACAGGGCTTATAGAAAGGAAAAGTATAGAAAAAAGCGTAAAGTGAGCTAGCTTACTGTGAGCTTTTGGTATAAATTTAGGATAAGATAGAAAAAGACCACAGAGATCAACAATATACACCACAGACCCATGGCAAGTGCAAGATTTCTAGTTTGCAGGAGTGCCGTAATGGCAGGTGCATCCAGGCCGTTGCTAGCAGGGGCTTCAAGGGCAATGGCCCGGGTTGTTGCCCGGCAGCATTGGCAAAAACAGGACATTTACCGGGGAATGGCATCTTCAGCCGGCGGGAGGTCAAACGGGGTGAACAGCTCGTTGGCAGAGCAGGAGCAGCGGGCAAACAACGAACTGGCAAACGCCCGGACGCAGGCAGGGTTCTACAGATCGCTTCTGCGGGCAAATTACCCCCATATTGTGGTTTCGAGATACGAGACACCTGGAATAGCCACCAACAACGAGTGTGCAAGGATGTACGTGGAGGCGTTGGTAAAGACGGGCGACCGCCGCAAGGCCGAGGGGGTTGCACGGACGTACGGGATAGATGTGGGAGGACTTGGAGTTGGAGTAGGTGGTGGAGTAGGCGGTGCAGGGATGCGTGATGGTGGAGTAAGTGGTGCAGGGATGCACAATAGTGGAGAAATTAGCGGTGCGGGGATACGCGGTGCAGGAATATTTGGATCGCGGGAGGAGCCGCTTCACGTGGTTGTGACAGAAAGCCCCTGGATGGTTTTTTCGCGGTGGGTGAAGTGGCTTGTGCCCGTGGGATTGTTAACGTATGGCGCATACGTGGGATTCAATTTCCTCGTGGACAACGGGTCAATAATCAAGAATTCGTCCGTGGAGGACAAGGCGGTGGAGGTGACGGAGTCAGATGTTCGTTTTTCTGACTGCTGCGGGGTTGACGAGGCGAAGGCGGAGTTGCAGGAGGTGGTTGAATTTTTGAAGGACCCGGGCAAGTTCACGTCGTTGGGGGCCCAGTTGCCTAAAGGAGTACTTTTGAGCGGTCCACCGGGCACGGGTAAGACGTTGCTCGCGCGGGCGACGGCTGGTGAAGCCGGGGTGCCCTTTTTCTTTATGTCGGGGTCCGAGTTTGACGAGTTGTACGTGGGTGTTGGCGCCAAGCGCGTGCGGGAGCTTTTCGCGAAGGCGCGGGCGCGTGCGCCGGCGATAATTTTCATCGACGAGTTGGACGCTATCGGCGGAAAGCGGAAGGCGCGCGACCAGGCGTACGCAAAGCAGACTTTGAACCAGCTTTTGGTGGAATTGGACGGATTCTCGCAGACCCAGGGCATCGTCGTTATCGGCGCGACGAACTTCCCGGAGTCCTTGGACCGTGCGCTCACGCGGCCGGGCCGGTTTGACAAAATAGTGACGGTGGACCTCCCGGACGTGCGCGGGCGCACTGCGATCTTGCGGCACCACCTGCGCAACATTGCGTGCGCGGGCGACGTGGACGCGTCGGTGATTGCGCGGGGCACGACCGGGCTCTCGGGCGCAGGGTTGAAGAACTTGGTGAACACGGCAGCGTTGTACGCGTCGCAGGAGAATGCAGCTAGCGTGCGCATGGCGCACCTGGAGTGGGCAAAGGACAAAGTGCTCATGGGTGGCGAGCGCAAGAGCATGGTGATGACTGAGGAGACCCGGCGCAACACGGCGTACCACGAGGCGGGCCACGCGATTGCGGCGCTGTACACGGAGGGCGCGACACCGCTCTATAAGGCAACGATTTTGCCCCGGGGCCGCGCGCTCGGCGTCACGTTCCAGCTCCCGGAGATGGACAAACTCGACATCACGCGCCGCGAGTGCCTTGCGCGGCTTGACGTGTGCATGGGCGGCAAAATCGCAGAGGAGATGCTCTACGGCGCCGCAAACGTGACCTCCGGCTGCAGCTCGGATTTGGCGTCGGCGACGGCCACCGCAAGGGCAATGGTCACGTCATACGGGATGTGCGAAGCCGTTGGCCCGGTCCGGCTCTCGGACAAATGGGAGTCGTGGTCCCCCAAGCTCCGCGACTTGGCCGACCAGGAGACCCGCAAGTTGCTTGTTGATGCCGAACAGAGGACTCGCAAGCTGCTGCATGACCGCCGGGTCGAGCTCAAGCGGCTCGCCGAGGGACTTTTACAGTACGAGACTTTGACGCGTGACGAGATCGCCGCACTTGTTGCCGGACGGCCTATTTCCAAGGTCAAAACCACCTCAAACACTGTTATCAAGTCCCGGGGCACCCGGCCGGAGTACGATGTTGTGTCGGGGGCAAAGAGCTTAGGCGTGGCAGCTGCGTCCCGGTCTTAACCAGCATGTATATACTGAATGCAGAATAGTAAACGTGAATACGAATAGTGTAGATAAGGTGTGCTAGAGATAATTTAAGCGTGTATATATGCTAAGAAAAGAGCTTAGCTAAGTTGTAGATACTGGAGATATAAAGTGCAAAGAGCTTAGCTAAGCATGTATATGCTAAGTGTGCAAAGAGATTAGTTAAGCTGTAGATAGCGGAGATATTAAGTATGCAAAGAAGTTATCCAAGCGTGTATATATGCTAAGGAGGCGAAGGAAATTATCTAAGTTGTGGATACTGAAGATGGTAAGTATGTAAAGGAAATTATCTAGTTATGTGGATATTGGAGATGTTAAGTGGGCAGCAGGGATTATCCAGGTATGCATATACTAAAGTGTTATGTTAGGAATGCAGAAGAAAAATAGTGAATGTGAAGATTGTGGAGCTAATATAGTGAAAGGATATGCTAGATATGCAGAATAGCAAATGTAAATATTACTGTGCTAGTATGGTGAAAGAGATATGTTAGATATGCAGAATAGTGAATAATATTGCAGAGCTAGCATGGTAAACGAGTTATGCTAGGTATGCAAAGAAAATCAGTATATTAAGATTTCCGAACTGGTATAGCGAAAGAGTTACATTAATGCTACGATTAGTAGTTATGCAATGCTAAAAAGAATACAAATACAATTCTCAACATGATTGACACTGTAATGCAAAAGAGTTACTTTAATATTGTACACGTACACTATTCGTATGCATATCATAAAGCAGCTTCATGCCAATTATATCCATTATAAAAAGATTACCTGAGCATGCATATACTCAAGATCTCTGTTAATGCCATATATGCTAAAAAGGTGTTTTGAGCATGCATATACTGAAAAGCTTTCTGTTGATAATCCTGCAACCACTAAAAAGAATTCTAAGACCACTGTCATGAATATAAAAATAAAACTTTACGGCAGTTATGCGTCTTTGAGAGTGTATGTACTATGAAAGGTATGCAACAATAACACTCTTTTTCGTACTTATAAAGCTTAGATCATAGTTAAATGGCCGTGTATAGATAATCCTGTATATACTGAAAATCCCTGTATTGGTATTTTGTACGCTTTAAATAGGTTTCCAATGCTAGCTTCATGAATTTACTACAGAGAACTTATTGACGCCATGAATGCACCAATCACACATTCTTGAACTCATTGCCATGCATATACAATAGAAAACTACTAATGCTGGCGCCGTAGTGCAATTACTAAACTGTTCATGCATTTACTATAAAAGCATCGTTAATGTTAGTATCATGTAGTCGGTGTGAACATCTCCGAATCACATATATACCATATGTGCTTTAGCTTAAGACCATGCATAAACTAGTTTTATTAATGCTAATTCAGTAGTTGAATGGCTTGAGAAAATAAGCTAACACAATTGAAATATTAAAACGCGTTGTTTGAAAGTAATTGTGCTCTACTAAATGCAATTTTTACGCTAATGCCATGAACACACTAAAGTAGGATATATTTGATTGATCTTAGTGACATGTATATACTTTATGAACTACCATGAATGCATTAAACTGATTACTATGGTAATAATAATACCATGCATAAACCTAAAGGGCTTTATCAAAATTGGTAATACTCAATCGTGAACATCGAAGAACACAATCTTATATTGTCAGCTACTGACCAAAGGTTTTATATATTTGCATGCGAGTCTCTTCATGTGCGTAGAGATTTACACTAATAACGGTTCTACCTTGCTGCATGCTTTAATTGAATATGTTGTATAAATTACATTATACTAGCAGTGTACTTCATTACGCTTGTATGTGTACCAAAAGGAGATAAAAAATGACTTCTCTTTCTGTAGAATAAGTTAATCGCATCATCACCTTTACAATCATTTTTATTATATGCCAGAAAATCCTTAGGCGTATTATTCTTGCAACCATTACTCCTTTATCCATACGTATTTATACAAAAATAATTATATTTGAATCATCACCACATCTTCACTCTTCACCATCATTGCCATAATTCTTACAATCACCATTATCCCATGTTATGCATATTTAGAATTACTATCACATTTATTAGCAAGATTATCATCACCATTATCCGACCCTCATCATCATGCTTCATCATCACCATTAGCATCCAAGCCATCCAATTCTGTAGGATGGTCAAGGTACTTTCCCAATTTTTCAACTTCCTCGTAAGCGTTACCAATTTCTTTCTTGTAGAGTTCTCCAAACGTGTCCTTATTCTTCTCTACACGGAATTTCACGTCACCATTAAAAACATCACACGCAGCCAACATCTCAAGAGCTCTTCCAGCCATAACAAGTTGGTATCGAAGTAAATTTTGCTCCTCAGTGGACGTTTCGGTAGTGTCCGATTGATCTCCAGTCAGATCTCCCAATAAACCCGATGCTTCTCCGTATTTGGTCTCAATACTCACAAATAAGGATACCAACGTCTCCTCGAGCGAATCTGGTATCTTCTCTTCCAGATTCAACCCCCTTATTGGGTCGCTAAATACTCTTTTTAGCACTTCGGCCCCCTCCGAACCGGCTGCATACTGAACAACGCAATGCTTGTTAACCATCTGGAGAAATGAATATGCTTCAGCCCACCTCTTTAGTGCAGCTATCCTATAGAAAATGCCTATATCACCATCTTCTATGATGGATTCAAGAGTCTCAAGAATCACCTGTGCCTTGGAAAGACGCTCTGTATACATTTCAAGCTGTTCATTTTCTGTTTGTATCAAGCTTTCTGGACTTGAGATGGCCACTTCAATCAATGTGTGGGTAATGATACGGCACAAGAAATCAAATATTGCAACGAAGAACGACTTCTTGTTTTCCATATCTTCATGCTCGCTGTAAACAGCAGATTTGGCAAATTTACTCAGATTTTCAACATCTCCAACAAAAAGCTTGCTAACTTTATCAAAAAGTAAATCTCCTTGCATTATCAACAACAACTTTAGAACGGTATTTGTCGCTTCCGACAACTTTGTGTTGTCAAGCGAGGATATCAACGTCTCGTGAAGTCCAACAAGCATACTGTCGATTTTGATGTTGATCTCCGTGTAATCATCTGTCAAGCACTGGAAGAACAGTCCAATTGGATAGGCTTCAGAGTTTGCATAGGACTGGGAATCCGTTTCCAAAGTTGTAAATGGAAGATCTGCCTCCGCATAGTACTGAAGTAGAAGCAATGCAATTTCCACAAGTAAAGATTCCTGATTGGTCTCTCTGAACGTGTTTGTGCCTGAAGATTCACCTTTAATAAGATCGCAGAATATTAGCGATGCAAAAGCAAGCGAACTGACATCCGTGCTCACCAATGAGATAATCTTTGGTAGGGACGTTATAATTTTAACTAGATAGTACTCTCTGTCTTTGATGTCACTCAAATTCCTGTGGAATCTTCGAGACATCACTATTCTGTATGTACTACTCTCTTTCACAAACGAGGACGTGATTCCATAGATAAACGCCAATATCATAGTGGTATCCCAAGTTGACAATTCAAGCGACGATCTTACTGTACCACTCCATTCTGTAACAGAAGAGGAATCAAAGAGAATGTATGAGATCAAGAATTCCAAGGACTCATTTTTCATGTTGTATCTTGGGATTATGAACAATGCCTCTGCAATCTGCCTCAACTTCTCATATTCGCTGCCATCTACTTCACCAGAATGTAGGTAGTACTGGTGTCCTTCATCCAAAACCTTGAAAAGCAGCTTAAACTTGAGCATGTCGTTGAGATTCAAACTGATACTTTTCTTAAGCGACTTGAGCGAGGATCCACGCACTTCCATAAATTCAGAGTATTTCTCCTGCTCCACTGCGGAAACAAACCTTGCAAGCTCCTTGATTGTTCTTTCACCGCCTTCATCCATCTCATTCTCGTTGAATATAAGGGATGATATCTTGCGGGTCTCATCGTCTTCGAGAAAACTGTTTTTGACCATTTCTCCAAGCAAAGAAATCGCAGAAACTTTGACGGAAGTGTCAGATTCGTGCACAGCCATCTGGATGAACGTGTCTTTGAAGTGTCTTGTGAATTGTCTCAAGGCAGAGGCTGAGTTTGGCCTTTGGTATAGAGGAATGAGAGATTTTAACACTTGCAGTCGGACAGAAGCCTTGGGATCGGTCAAAAGCCACCCAAAATACCGCAAATACACAGGTTTGAAAAACAGCTCTGGAAGCTCTTTAACCCATATGCCCAGATTTGCAATGCATTCTTTACGAAGTTGCGGATTCGTGTCTTTGTACCTGTGAACAAAAAATGTACTAAACACATCCTTAACCAGCTTCTCAAGAATGCCCCGCTTCTTGGTATACGAAAGTGAATTGTCAGAAATCATCTCAATTCGATGCTGAATCGCTTCCTCTCTTTGCTTTGCGTTTCTTGGTTTTCTAGCCATCGATTTTAACCGCTCCAAATTCTTCGTTTCCGATGTCAATTGCCGCTGGCATCTCGCAATAAACGTGCTTGACTGTGTGTATATCTTACAGAGTGTCGTTTCTAACTGTAGACTGTAAAATGTGGCGGTGAACCTCATGGATCTTTCACCAACGGTAGACATACTTCCAAGCCACGAAACAATTGTGTCGATAAAGTCATCATTCTCGTACAAAATACCCCGTTCGCTTGCGATAAACACAATCTGCTCTACAAACTCTGCTGCCCTAGCTCTAAAACCTTTCCACTCGGGTATTGATGCATTACTTCCCAATCCTAGTGGATATTCATGCTGCTTTTGGCTTAAAAACAGTTCTTGAACTTCCGTGACCGTCTGGTCAGCTCTATCCGGATCAATAACATCATGCCGCTTAACAAGCGAGACACAGCCACAACTACGTAGAACGAAATTCACAAAGTCTTTCACGGAGTCGAATTTCTTGTTTTCACTCTCCTCTCCTTGATCAGTAAACGCTTCTATCCATTCGGTTGCAAGTTCGAAAACTGGCTTAGCCGAATTACTAAGAGCCTCGAATATCTTGTTTTCTTCAAAGTCCTCCACTTCATCGATGTTGCCAGAAACATTTCTTAGACCCTCATTACTCAATTGTTCATCATGATTACTTCTGGCTATTCTTCTCTTTTTCCTGCCACCTCTTTTTTTATTTTGAGCAGGTCTGTATTCGTCCTCAGAAGATAAATCAGCAGCATCATCCACTGATACTGCATTTCCGGCCTCATTATTGCCCTCATCATCACTGATTATTTCACTTTCGTCCTCTGAGTCTTCAACTGCTCTTCTCTTCCTTATATTTCTGTTAGTCCTTCTTAATCTTGATCCAATGCTGGTATCAGCATCGTCTTCTGGGGATTCCAAAGTCATTCTTCAACTAAAACCGCACCAATACGTTTATGTGTAGAAATATGATGGTTTTGCAATTTTCAGGAGAAAAAACGAAGAGTATACGTTATCCTATTTAATGACATGCTTTCTGAATATTCAAAAGTAGTTTATTGACGCTTTACACACTTTACGCGTTTCTACTTTTTTTTTCACGCATTGGTACTCTGCACCGCCACACAAATTACAGGGCCGCACAAATTGCAGGGCCACATATCAACTGGCCTAAATATATTGATGATTACATCATGTAATATATATTTCAGTTACTGAAAGCCCACGGTGTATAAACTGAAATACATATACCTAATGATGAAAATTTACAAGCAGATGCTAACCATAGCTAATAGCCAGCAACTCTACGCTCAAAAAAAATAATAATCTCAAGAATATGGATAATAACTCATGGAGCGAGCGAATACATAGTATAAAATAATGACACAGGGAATTGATTTGTCACATTTGTGGTAGCCACTTTGTAGTTCTTAATGCTTTTGATCCTTTGGACAATGTGTTGATCTCCTTATTTACTCAAAGCAGCATTCAAAGCCTCGAGAACCTCAACTTCAATAGATGCCTCAGCAGCAACATTTTCATTAGTAGAATCGAGGTTCTTCTTCGCATCAGCAAGTTGCGACTTAACGGCAGCAGAATCAAAGTCTTTAAGTGCAGCAGCCTCCACACTAAGAATATCCATCTTAGAGTTTGGCATCACAGATGCGAAACCTCCAGAGATGAAAAACTTGTCTGAATGAGATGGTGAATCGAAAATCTCAACTATACCTGGTCTCAATTGTTCGATCACAGGGACGTGATTGGCCAAAATACCCATGTCACCTGTTGCAGCAGGGATGTTTACTTGAAAAACATCCTTGTCCTTTAGAACAGTCTGTGAATAAGGATATGTGCTATGTTAGTAAACCGAGCAGTGTAAAAGTGTAAACCGGTGGGGAAATAGTATGAAGAGAAGGAAGAATATGAATCATGAATAGAATGCAGAATATGGATCATGAATAGTATGAAGAGTATAACATGAATAGTATGAAGAGTATGAATCATAAGTAGTATGAAGAGTAGGAATCGTGCATACCATGAAGAGTAGGAATCGTGCATACTATGAAGAATATGAATAGCACCTACTATAGCACCCAGTCTTGCACTTTAAATCCTAATAAAACTCGTGAATTGTTATAACACCCATTATAATCTTTCATGTACACAATCATATGCTTGAATAAATTAAATTAGGTGAAGCAAAGAAAGCAAATAAAGCAGGCGATTCCTTTGAAGATGAATGAAGATAGACAAACTTGAATTATGCCAAAGTAGTTCATTCTAAACCGACTCTCATAAAGATTTGACTTACTTGATGAGGAAGTGCAATGGACAAACGCAATTTGTTCGAAGCAGCAGTTGCTTTTGGAGCAGCAGCTTCAGCGTAAGTTCTGAAACCAACAAGTCGATTGACCTTTGAAGCAGCTCTGATAGTATGTCTGAACATGTTCGTCTAGCTATATCCAGTTGCAAAATCTAATATAGTTGGGAGAAGATGTAAAAGTAAGCGTTTCTGATACTTTCCATATACGTTGCTCTCAATAAGGTTGTTCGCTAATTCACATTTTTTATTTTACTTTATTTTTCCCTTACCTAATTTTCCCGCGACTTATGTAGAGATGCCTGGGCTGGGAAGATGGGCGTTAATCGGCAAGGAGAGGATTAGGGAGCAGAACTTTGGTCGCGATTGGTTTTTCATTTGATTGGTCGAGGGAGAAAAAAAAAAGAGAAAAGTAAAGTCAGAAATTCGGGAGTTCAAAAAGAATTCAAAAATATGAGGGGCTAGGTGCTAGCAGTCGATCGACCCTAAAATATTAACAGAGGCAGAACATTGTGACCATCTGATAAAGTAGGGAGAGATGTTAGAAGAGCCCGGAAATTCAAGTTTATCCTATATTTTACATCTGTATTTTGCATCTGTATTTTGCGTCTCTATTTTACATCTATATTTTGTATCTTCATTTTACACCTAATTCACATCTTCATTTTACACCTAATTCACATCTTCATTTTACACCTAATTCACATCTTCATTTTACATCTATATTTTACATCTATATTTTACATCGATATTTTCCACATTTAATATCCACCCTTAACCATATCCCATCGAATATTCACAATTTCATTATGACGAACCTTCTTAAAGATTCGATGGACAACATCTTTATCTCGTCAGCAGATATTTTGGATAAGCTGACATACAAGCTTTCTTCAGCAACTACAAGCACGGTAATTCCACACAACAATGACAGCTTGTTGAAGCCACTCACAGATGTTCTTAAGAGCGATTTCGAGGCGTACAATCGGGTGTTGGACAACTACAATCTAGAACTTCTGGGAGCAGAGTCGATGCTCACTTATATGAAAGTTAAGATGAAGAAAGAGGCGGAACTGCAGCAGAAGATGGAAACTGAGCGTGTGAAGAAGGAGAAGGAGGAGGCTAAGAGGAAAGCGGCAGTTAAGGCAAAACAGGAGGCCGAGAAGAAAAGAAACGAAGAGGCTGCTGCTGCTGCTGCGAAAAAGCAACTTGAAGGGCAGAAAAAGCAGCAAGAAATGGCAGCAGCAAAGAAATTTTCTGGAAATAACGATGACTTCATGCTTGATCTTGATCTCGATGGATTTAATCTCAACCAGCAGGGGCAGGCAGACAATGCAATGCTTCAATTTGACGGTTATACTGCGGCACAACAGAAACCGGCGGGAAGTATGGGTGTTCCGCCGGCGGAAAGTATGGGTGTCCAGCCGGCGGGTCAATCGTCAGAAAATGCTCTAAACGGCAATTCAAACGACAACATGAACGATCTATCTCAGACCGCCGGTATGGACAGCTTGAATGACCTCAATTTAGACTTTTTGGACACATCCGGAGGGTTGGATGATAACCAGGGAGGTAATTTGGGAGCAGATGCCCTTGGAACCGGGAATGATGACCTGGGACTACTTGGAAGTTTGGGTGGGTTGAATTCTGGTACCGGAAGCAGTGGTATGGGCAGTTCGAATGCGGGAAACATCAATAATGGAGCTGGAAATGCTCAGAGTGCAACAAATCCCGGAAACAGCCAAGAAGATGACAATTCATTGATGGCTCCGGACCAGATGGAGAACTTGTTTTCTCAGTTTGACGAGCTTGTTGGTGGGGGAAATGGTGGAGGGATGTAAGGTGAAAGGAGCAGCAACCAGTCGTGGGACTGGATAGTTGAGAAGGATAGTATGTAATACTCTGCAATATGAACAACATGTATAATGCTATGCTGCTAGAGATAGTGCAAAACAACTAACCATACACATCTTAGAACAAACAAATGAAGTAGATGCAAACGCTTTACATGGATAGGAACGTAATATGGGGATACAACGCATTACGTGGGTAAGACATATTGAGACGTTTGACGTATAGAGTTAAACTAATAGGAATAGGAATATACTAATAGGACTACTTTATACAGTATGGGAATACTCTTAAACTAATAGGACTACTTTAAACTAATAGGACCACTTTAAACTAATAAGACTACTTTTAAACTAATAAGACTACTTTTAAACTAATAAGACTACTTTTAAACTGTAGGGAATACTTTATAGGAATAGGAATACGTTTATACTATAAATGAATACGATAAAACACTCAAAACAAAGTCCAAAACCATCACTTCTCCTTGCTAAATCTGGTGCAGCAGCCAATATCATTGTCACTGCTAAACGCATATCTCGAAGTGGTGTCATTGGCGGAGTGCACTTGGTGGTTTTTTGCCGTCCGGGCCTCTGTGGTGGTCATAGAGTAGGAAGGTGGCACATCCATGGATGGGTTCTCGGTAAAGAAGTTTCTAGGCCTCAAAAGCAGCGCAATTGGCTCGGAAGGCATCATCGGGAAGTCCTCGGGTGCAGGAACGTGCGAAATTCCAAAAACATGGAAACACAAGATATCCGTGTTGTCAATGTTATCTTCACCGTTTCCATACCACTTCCTGAATCCAACCATGCCGTCTCCGGACCACTGCGGAACAAAGTCTCCCGATGGATATAACCGGTCCTCCTTGTATGGAATGACCTGGAAGGTGTGGTGTGCCCAGGGTGCCCGCTTGTAAGGCAGGGATCCCGGCTGTGCAAGCATAGGAGGGCACTGGAAAGACACTAGCTTGTAGCAGGGGTGCAACCTGGAGTACCTGTTGACCTTGTTGGGGTTGAAGAAGTCCCAGGTGCGGCCGTTTACGTAATCAGTGACGGAATCCTTCGATTTGACGAACTTCGTGCTGTGCGAGTACCACGCATTGCCGTACATGTTCTCCGGGCTGCCTGTAGGATAGGGAGAGGAGCGTGGTTCAGCCATTCCGGTGGAATTCCCGTCACCATCGATCCGTGGGTGGATTCTCAAGGCGAAAAGATGCTGGTGGTTGTGTGCATTGACGTGAGGATACACTCTGCAACCCCAGGGAGCAGCCTTCTCGTACTTTTCATCCATGACGTAGGTGTTCAAGCAGCCAGTCAACTTGAGGTCGAGCTTGATGGTGCCGTCCATCATAAAACTCCAGTAGATGCAGTACTCGTAGTTTCCCGCGGTGAAGATCTGCGAAACGACCAACTTGGTCGATCTGGTGACGATAGTCGTGGCAAACGAGTCCCTGAAGTCCGAGTGCTTGCAGAGAAGACCGTCATCTTCCTCGTGGATGCAAACTGCATGCTTGATGGTGATCGGGTCCCCATGGCTGTCCACAAAGTGTGCATCCAGGTAGTGGATCACACCTTTGCAGTCGCAGCCGAGAGTCAACGGGTTAGTCATGTATCCGGCACCATACTCGCCGATATCCAAGGCGTGCTTTCTCTGGTGTGGGTGGTCCGGGTTGCCGTAAGGAACAATCATCTCAGAGAGCGAGATCCGGTGGAAAAGCGGGCGTACATTGCCGTGATCGTTGTACCGGATGTCCGAGAGAACAATTCCCTCCCTGTAGTTGAAGCCAACGTGCATCGTGAAGTTGTTCCAGCTGATGCAGTTGCCGTTCATCTCAAAGGACACCCCTTCGGGCTGTGTGATGTTGATTGGCTTCTCGTCCCGCATCTTGCCGTACTTCTTGATCATGTCCTTAGGCATGTAGTTCGAGTTCGGGATGCTGATATCGATTTTCCTCCTCCTGTTCGGAATATCGATGTATATGACCTTCTTCAAGTTCATGTCCACAATTGGGCAGAAATCGAGTGGATGTGAGAAGTGCGAATCGTCCTCGTTGTGCCGGTAGTACATCAATGCCTGCTGGAGCCTTCTGCTGGCCCCCCATCTCTCATCATACCCAACAGTCCACGGCTCGCAGTAAATGTGATCCATCTGGTCTCGAGGCACTCCCGAGATCACACACTGCTCAATCACGTTTGCATCGTTTCGGATCACATCCTGCGTGTTGATCAAGTCCTCGACCGTCAAGATCGGCTGCACAGTCTTGAGTTCTCTGCTTGAGATCAGGTTCAGCTTGTCAATACTCACCAATCCCTCCTTGACTCCCGGACATCCACTCTCGATAAGCACAAAGTACGAAACTCTGGCTGGCATAGGTCCGTTCGCATCACGCCAGGCCAGGAAATCCTTCTTGGTTGGCTCTTTTAGGGTAATTGTGTTGAACGAGATGACATGGCCGTCAAACTTCTTTTTTACAATTTCAGAAGTGGCTCTAATCTCATCAACGGTCAAAGGGTCCAAAGGATGGCCAGGATGAGCCGGTGGGCCGGCTGATACCTTTGCTTGGTGTGCAATCTGGCTAAGACGCTCCATAATTTATGTGCAGATCGATGCTTTGTTGATATGCTGACATTCAAAGTTGGTGAATGTAGATATACCAATAGTTATCCGCTGTACAGGCAGAAAAGACCTCTATTTATATCATGGAAATTGAGGTGCCCCACATTGACATACCAAAATGAACCTCAGATTAGAAGGACACACATTTTCTGATATTTTCAACCAGATCGGTTGCATTGTCCATTATTCCATATCCGCTTATAATCTCAGTGACTCCCTTCCTGATTTCAGCAACCGCCTCGTTATCAGCAAATCATTTTTTAAGCTTAATTTTTTTGCCGCGCTCAGCCTGGCGACACATTTTACTCAATGCGGCAACTATACCCACCGAGTTTCAACTCATCCAGTAAAAATATTTCTATTCTTCTACCGGGTTGTTATCTATCGAACGTGTAATAATTATGGATAAATGGCATATTCATTTCCTATCATTTTCGAAATAACGATGCCAAAATTTATTGATATTAGCTATTATATTGCCTATAGCGAGTGCAGAATCGAAACTGATACTACTTGGAAGCAATTACTTGATAGCAATTACTTGGTAACAATTATTTATTGGCATTTCTTGGTAGCATCACTTAGTAACTTCGCTTACTACACACATTTTAAACCACTTATCCCAAAACACAAATCCCTTTCCTTTACATTTTAGTACTCCATTATGTCGATCCAAGATTATTATCCTCCCACCTAGCTTTCCTTCCCTGCAATTATTCTCAATAACTTAAGCATCCGCTGTTCACAGCATAAATTTACAGCACCCAAGTTTCCGCAGTAATTACGTAATAGCTTACGTAATCAGAAATTGTTTGGCATTAGTTTTTTGTGCACCTCGCAAAATTTTTCCCGCGCAGCGAAAATTGTGAGGAAAATTGGAGGTGAGGAAAAAAGTCAAGAAGAAATTTCAGATCGGGAGAGTTTTCTAAACAACAACAACAACAACAACTTCAGCTAAAAATCAAAAGCACAACAAACAACAACATGCCAGAAGCAGAATTTGATGAAAGCAAAGTTGACTTGAGTGAATTGGACTTGTCGGACTTGGAGAAAAAGTACCAAGTGAGACCTCCAAAAGGGTTCCTTGACAAATTTGTCGTTTGTGACGGCACACCAGTTGCACCAGAATCCAAGGCAGTGATCTTGAAGAAGGTTCTCGCAAAGCTGTTCAGCCAATGTGGAAAGGTGGTCCGTCTGGATGTTCCAGTCAAAGACGGTAAGACCGCCGGTTACGTGTTTGTTGAATTTGTGAATCCGCAGATGGCATTGAATGCGGTGAGACATTTGAACGGCAAGAAGTTGGACGTCAGGCACCGACTTCTGGTGAACAAGATCAGCGACATCGAGAAGTACGTTCTTTCGGGAAAGGTGAAGGACGAGTTCCAGGAGCCGGAGATCCCCGAGTTCAAGAGTCATGGATATCTGAAGTCGTATCTCATGGATCCTGCAGGAAGAGACCAGTATTTGACGCACTACAACGAGGATGTTTCGATCTCGTGGTTCAAGAAGAACTTGAACCCTGAGCCGGTCATTGAGCCGAGATCCCAGTGGACTTCCACATTCATGAAGTGGTCTCCACACGGTACATACTTGTTTTCCATGTTTCCAAACGGTGTTCAGTGCTGGGGAGGCGAGAATTTCGAGAGAATCAGTAGGTTCGTTCACCCAGGTGTCCGGTTGATCGACTGCTCGCCAAATGAGAAGTTTCTGGTGACAATTTCGCCGGAACCAATCACTCTTCCACCTGAAGGACACCCTGCAAGAGCAAGCTTCCCATTCACGCCGGAAAGTGCAGGCCACAAGCTTGTAATCTGGGATATCCAGACGGGTATTGCCGTCAAGACATTCCCATTGCCGCAGAACTTGGAGCACCAGGCCTCGATGCCTTGGCCGTTGATCAAGTGGTCGTTTGATGACAAGTACTGCGCGCGTATGGGACCAGATGCCATTGCTGTTTATGACGTGGAGAATGATTTCAGTCTTCTCGACCGAAAGTTGGTCAAGATCCCGGGCCTAGTGGACTTCAGCTTTGCTCCGGGTGGTGTCAAGTTGGCCGCTAACAGGAAAAACGCACCTGCAGAGGCCATTCTTGCATACTGGACTCCGGAGCAATCCAACAAGTCTGCCAAGGTGGCCGTGATGCAGATTCCATCCCGGAGTGTGCTCAGGACCGTCAACATGGTCCAGGTGAGTGACTGCAGGCTCTTCTGGCAGCAGCAGGGCAAGTATCTGTGCTGCTGTGTGACCAGGCACACGAAATCCAAGAAGACAAAGTTCTCGAGCTTGCAGATCTTCCAGTTGGAGGAGAGAGACATTCCGGTCGAGACGATCGAGGTTCATGATGTGGTTCTCACGATGGGCTGGGAGCCAATAGGAAAGCGGTTCATCACGGTTTCGCAGAACGATTCTCCGGATGTCAACCCGGCCTACTTGATGAACAACATCACCTTTTACGATACAGAGACGCAGAAGAAGGGCAGGGGCGTTCTGGTGCCGATCAAGAGATGGATCTCATTCAAGACGATCAACAACAAGTTCATCAACTGCGTGAAGTTCTCGCCTAAGGGCAGATTTGCCGCGCTAGCCACGTTGAGGGAGGGAAAAGGTGCCGTTGACTTCTTCGACCTCGATTTTGACGGTGAGAAGCCCAAGGACCAGTCCAACAAGGTTTCGTCCAACGCCAAGTTCTTGGTCTCGAGGCAGTTTGACGGAATGACGAACATCGAGTGGGAACAGTCCGGAAGAGCAGTTGCCGCATGGTCCTCGTCCTGGAAGCACTCGTTGGATAACGGATACAAGATCTACGACAACACGGGAAGTGTGTTGGGTGAGAAGGCAGTGGATGGATTCAAGGAGTTCCAGTGGAGACCAAGGCCAAAGTCGTTGTTGACGAATTCCGACAAGAAGAAGGTCAGAAAGAGCTTGAAGGAGTACTCGGCACAGTTCGAGGAAGAGGATGCCATGGAGGCCAATGCCGAGTTGAGGGAGCAGATCCTGAGAAGAAAGAAGTTGCTCCAGGACTGGTACACTTGGAGAGAATCACTACATGCCAAACTCAACGATTTGCACTTGCAGGCACATCACGATACTGGCAAGGTTGAGGTGATCGAGGAGATGAAGGAGGTTGTTTTGGAGGAGAAGGAGGAGGTTGTTGAGTGATTGCTGACACCTTTAGTATCTTTATAACATGAACTACCTTGATTTGATATTTTAACCTACTGTAGCAGTATGTTCGTTAACTATGTTCGTTGTATATTTACATGCAATGTGTGTATATCTCGGCCCATGCATTATGTACATATCTCAGCCAATGGGCATCTATAAGCATTCAGAACTCTTCGTTCTCACACCGTCTTCTTGGTCTTAAGCTGAAGACCGTGCCACTTGGAAATCTCGTCTTTAAGAATCCGATTGACTAGTCTGTGCTGCTTCACGGTTGACAAACCGTTAAATTTTCCGCTTTCGATCGAGATTGCAAACATTGCACCATCTCCGTATGAAATGTCCTTGACAACCAAACTTTTAGGCTCGAGTTCTTTGGCAAGCTGTCGGTATATTTTGTCCTCATAAGGCGTTCTGCTTTCCTCTTTGAGGCACCTGGTACTGGTCAGCAAACGCTTTGCTACAAAGCCTGTTGTCTGTGTGAGATTGGTTGCACGAAGTCCTCCGAGTGCTCTATTCAGCATGATCCGAAAAGGTGTATAGTTGAAGCTGTAGTGCTTTAGGCCGGAAATTTGAGTACCAATTCTAGATATAGGTCACATGAAAGAGATCGAGCAATTAAGATGAAGCCGAGTTGAGGAAAAAATAAGCAAAAAAAGTAAGTATAAAAAAGTAGCACAAAAAGTAAGTAAAAAGTAGCACAAAAAGTAAGCACATTTTTTGCAAGGATGTTTCCAGACCACACAACACACACATGCTACCATAACTACACAGCAGCAAGTACAAGCTACAAAAACTACACAACATCCGTTATACATAAGCCAATTCTTATATTTCAAAAATAAAGGTATCAATTCGATGTCAGCAGAGAAGGATGCCGGATCAAAAACGGTAGACTCCGCATAGTCTTCGATCTAGCAGAAGCAGATAAAACAGAGATAAGAAGAGAAAGTGAAGGCGAAAAAAGTGTGGGAATAGTGACAAGCCCGCCAGCAAGCGGAAATCCGCATCACCACCGTGGTAATCACAAAGAACGAATAGATCAGACGAAAGAAAGAGAGAAAGTAAAGAAAGTATAACGGAAAACATAATAGGAAGCTAAAGAATGTTAATCAAAAAAAGGTCAAAAAAAGAACCAATCATAGCATTCCCCAGTACTGCTCGACACCCTTGGAACCAGGGTTCTTCCACAAGTCGTTGAAGGCGGTGAAACCAATGGTGTCATTGCCACAAGCCTCAGAAATAGAGCTCATTGCGGATTCCTGGTTCTCCTTGGAAGGAACGCAGATTCCGTTATCCTGACCCTGGGTAGGCCACCCGGACTCCGCGCAGAGCGTCTTCTTACCGCCGCAACAAGACGAAACTGCCTCGATGTTGCCAAGCAACCACTCACCGGCATTTTCAGGAAGAACGTTTCCATCCCAGTAAGCATGTGCATTGAAGGCGATGTAGTCGGACAAGTCGCAAAGGCCTGGATTGTTGAGAATGGCAACGTGCGTGTCGACGGAAACAACAGGTCCGGTATATCCGGCAGCCTTAAGTGCAGCTCTGGCAGTCTTTATGTACTCAGCAATCTGGGAAACGGTGGCCTCACCACTGTTAACAAGCTCGTTACCAACAGACACGGTGTAGACATCATCCCAGGAGGCGTACTGCTTCACAGCCTCGGCAATAGTCTCAACAGCACCGGCGATATCCGACATGTCGTAGATGCCTAGGAAGAACTTCTGGCCATCAGCCTTGGCCTGGAGCACATTTGCAACCTGGTTGCAGTCCACGCCATACAATCTGATAAGCTTATAGCTGGACAACTTGGCCAAGTCCGAGGCAACCTCGGAAGTCGACTTGCAGTCTCCGTTATCCTCGTAAGGAGAGTAAGTAATACCCAAAGTGCTCTCGGAGTCAGATCTCTTATGCTGGTGGTGCAAGTGGCCTGGAAGAGGCGAAGCCTGAGCCGAAATGGCAAGGAGTGACACGGCAAGGGTCTCAAGAACAGCTGTGAACATCATGTTTGCAAAATTTGGTGTTTGTAAAGAGTGTAAATGGGTGAGTCTTTCGAGCTTAGTAGTAAGGAATGACGATAGTTGGTCGGCGGAAAGACTTTTTGCTACTAGGCGATGAGCAGAGTGGAAAAGAGAGAAGGGAAATAGCACGTTAAAATATCAGTGCAACACCAACAAGAAGAAAGAAAGGGGTACGAGATGCAATGAGTGCCCAAAGGAGAATTCGATGGTCTAAATTCAATAGACGTACGTTTCTTGCACTAGTACGTAGAGGAAGGGAAAAAAAAAAAAGGGAAAAGTCGCATGGGAAAAAATAAATAAATAAAACAAACCGAAAGGAAAATAAACAAATAATGGAGTCGTGAAATTAATGGACAGCTAGCCGGATACTCGAAACAACCCACTGACAAAGTAAATAGGTCAGTAAATGATGATAAACAGGGTAAACTATCAATATCAATAGACCGCAGAGAACGAAGAAAAAAATTTGTTGCTCAACAATGCATCCGAATCAAGATTTTCGAGGTAAACAAAGTCATGGCCAACAATGCAACCGGCAGCATTTACGCTGATTCGGGAAGTCGCTCCCAAAGTGTTATCGAATCAGATCCCACCCTGAGGCAAAGGAGAGCAAGAAAAAAAATTGGAAATTCAAAAAGAAAGATTTTAAAAAATATTTCAATAATGGAAATTGAGAATATTGCCGATGTGTTACCAGTAACATATTTCGCATTGTGATACCGAGAACAGCACTTAAGGGAATACAAAAAGGTATCCGCAGAATCCACAAGGAGCTGCACACAATAGCCGTGTTTTCAAGTATGGAAACGCAAAGGGTTCATCTGGTGGCAAATACAGCAAGTAGTGTTAATTGCGTTGAAAATTGTGCTCCTGATCATGTATGATGTAATGGAGTAATCTCATTGGCCATGCTCAATGGGTCAGGTCTTACTGAAAGAAGCTAAAGCAGCAATAAATGTCGGATCAAGATTGGTTTATGTGTATGCTACAGTAAATTGCCGTATTTTCATGTATTCCGGTTTGTTCCCTATCCTGGTCTGATAAATTATGTTCTACCCTAAAATGCATACCTAATCTTATACAAAATACCTCAACTTGTTATCAATATCGTACTCTCTGTTTTTCTCCCATCCAAAATGCCAATTAGTCGATAAGCGCCGATGAAAAAAATTTTTCCCAGCGTTTACTGTTCTGTTTCATATGTATCGGCTATTGTCATACTATCGACGCATGAAATTCCAAATTCCAAAGGGGTCGATAATAATTCGAGTGATTATTCTGCAGTGGGAAATACCGGAGCGATTTATTAAATGATGTGCGGCACAACAGACCCCACCGGGGGAACATTCATAAAAGTACATTGATCTGGCTCCCATTATTCCAATACGTATTCAGATTTAACGAATCCGGCTCAATGCAGCCAATTATGTACAAACCCGGAAGATTACAATAATTCTTTTGGTGACATCTACATGCAGGACCAAACGTATTTACACTTATTCGGGCTCAGTTCACGGAATACGGTAAACGAAAATGTCTAGATTCTGCTGTTCTTACGGCTACGAAGTTATGTAGAAATCTACGAAGTTATGTAGAAATATTGAAATTCCTTCTGTGTGAAAATATGCGACCATGCACATGCTACTATGTACTTCACACCTGTATAGTATAATTCATCGGAATGACTCTTTTGAACGAATCTTTCAAATCAAGCGTTAATGAAAAGTGATATATTGAAAGTCCTAGTCTTGTAACCTGGCTAAACGACATGGCATTATCCCCTTTCAGAATGCCGGTAATACAATTAGGTGAAAAATGAAAATAATTCAGCCAAGAGTCGAAGATCGTTTACATGATTGAAAATTCATACCTCACACAATGAGAATTCGTATATGTGTACTACAACTATTATTTTAAGTACCCGAACTCCCCATAAACAGAAAGCATACGTACGGCTACAAATTGTATGTGCAATATGCTATGAAAATTGATTTGATGATTAGAAAAGTATGAATGAAGATGATGGAAATGATACCCGGGCTACAAATCAGCCCAGTCATTTACATAAAGCATTAAAAGGGAATGAAAACTAAAGAAACCATGGCGAACTTTGGTATGTTCGCGTATTCACAGCCTGTCTTTATTAGATATTACTCGAAACGAGCATACCTCTCTTTGACCCGATGCTGGAATTTATCGCTCAATGAACTTCCGACTTCTTCTCCAAACTGTTTCCAACAACTTTCTTCTTGGAAGAAGATGTGGAAAGACAACGATCATTTTAAGGGTCTCACCTTTTCCCGCAGGCTGGATCCCAAGAGTACCTGATTGTTGTTGATTATTGCGATCTGAACCATTCTTCGTTATTAGCGAAAGATAAAACAAAACTTGGAATTTCACAAATCCTTCGTTTATAACCAAATCCTTGACATACTCCATCGGGACGAATTCCCGGCTTAGGACCAGTCGGCTACACTTGGAAAGCGATTTGTCCAAGGTAATCAGTCTGTCCAATTGCTTTCTTGAAATACTAAGTTCGCGTTGTCTTCCTGTTTCCTCTTTTCGAAGAACATGACTCTGTATTTTGCCCTGTAACAACCCTATCGCAGTCACTGCCCTCTCAACGATCATCCTGACTAATGCCAACAAAAAACGGAACCCAAGTCCAGCCAAAGACCGTTTCAAAATCACAGATTCGCATTGCACACCAAGATTAGGAATGATGAGTAAAGATTCCTCGATATCACCATCTATCTGCCAAAATAACCAGTCTGTGAACTTTGCACTACCAACGAAGTACACGATATCCAGTATGCTTGGCCACCCAGAATGTTCTTTGCCATACTTTGCCACTCCTATTCGTTTAAGACTCCTCACCACACTGCACATAAAGCTTATTTTTGCATTAACTCCTCCGTTAGGATCGTCTTTTGATGTTCCAGACTGCACTCCAAAAAGCCCGTAAAGCAGTCTTATGACATTTCTGATCGGATCCACTTCTGAGAGAGTATGGAAAAGTAGTATTGTCAAAAGAAAGCCTGTGATGAGTCTTGACGCTGTCCCAAATGTCAGTATGCTTATTGGTCGACTTTTTCTCACTGTAAAACGCACAAATTTCTCGGCGCCTTCGTTTTTCTCGTTTTTCTGTCCTTTTCCTGACCATCTCCTTGGTTGTTGTGATTGTTGATATACTAACTTGGGACACTCTGTCTCAGAAGACTCGATTTCTAGAATGTAGTCCTTCTGCATTGTGACTCTGTATGTATGACGCTTTCGCTAGTGTTTCTCCTTATGCTTTGCTTGATTTTCTGTTTCTTTCTGGTCTCAATAGGTGTCAGGCACCTTTTCTTTTCCGAACCAAGAACTTGGTGAAATAAGGACACAGATTTAAATCTGATAAGTAGACTCAGAAATAACGTCGAAATGAGCTGAATGTTGAACAGAATGTCTAAATTCTAGGCCCTTCTAACTGTTTTGTATGAATTAGTTGTTTACGGAAAGTAAAGGAAAGGAGGTCAAGTTTTGTAAGGTCTTTTGCACATGGTAATGTCAGATCCCGAACTACTTTGCCTCGTTAAAGGTCGGCGTCTATTTTTAAGGTTATACGAAGGGCGGGAAAATTGCCGGAATTCTATATTTATCACTGGGAGAGAAAAAAAAATTTTAAGGGAATGTTGTGCTGTCTATAGAGAAAAATTCATAAAATTGAGGATTTTTATTGTATTAAGCTTAGACGTGAATAAGGTTAACAATTCGATTTAGATACACACAAGACTAATAACGCTTATTTCCAAGCCGCCCTATTCAGATATGTATAAGATAAGGTATTGCAGCTGGCAAACCCTGAAATGGATGGGTTCTCGAATATCCTAAATAGGCTGGGCCTAGCCCTAACCTTGAAGAATGGTATGTGGAAGTCTCAGGTTTGATTCATGTAGTATCACGATAAAGCAAAACATGTAGCATTTAAAGCGTCCAATTCCAAATCATTATTATACAGTGTTCTTATAAATTTATAGGTAAAGGCACAAGTGATCGCATTTAATCGCATTTGTCGACCACTCATCACTCCTTATCTCAGCAAATCCTCATCATAGACTTTAAGCCTGTTTTGGGGGAATGCTTCCAACCACTTCCTCGTTTTTCCTGAATTCCATAAGCACAGCTTTTCTGGATTTTGCAGTAACCTTGGTTGGAATAGAAGAAATTCTCTTGGCATTGTTTCTATCCTCTGCTTGAGCCTTTTGCTTAGCCGCCGTAAGAGATTTTATCTCCTTATCGTGCTTCGTACGAAGGTCTTTCAACTGCGATTCGTAGTAGTCAAGACTCTTATACGTTTTCCCACTTTTTCCCGAATATTCGGCAATGTCACCCGGAAGTTTCCTGATGAGTGCAAATTCGATAAGGTGCGGATGCTTCGATTCTTCAAGATTAAATTTCGATTTCACCTGCTTCCTCGTTCGGTAAGGAAATAGCATAGATATCAATCCAAAATCGGTCCCCCACATCGATAGTGCCCTATAAAACTCGGCCGTCTCTTGTGCTGTCCACCTCTCTGCAAACCTCCGTTTAGAATACGTTGCAGAGTTCACAAGATGTTCGTAAGGGTTCTCAAGCACTCTTTCCATCGCACCTTCGTTTTTCGTACCAGAATGTCGATCAATATACGTCGATTCATGACTATATGTAACTGTACCATCGTCATTTGTGACTAATAAGGGCACCATTCGGTGGTTATCGGACTCGTTCACCTCCTTATCCATGAATTCCTTCACCTTCTTCCTTCTCTCCTGCTCTTCTTCCTTTTGCTCTTTTTCTCCCTCCACTTTTTCGAACGGTATTCTCATCTTTCGTGCCATTAATCTCTTCTGCCTTCTTTCCGCCCTCTCGCTCATCCGTTGTTTATCTGCCGTTACAGCAAGCTTATAATCCTTAGAAACTTTTCCAATAGGAAAGAATGGCTTACATAGATCTCGAATAGTGAAATTCTTCTCATCCAAGACAAACTTCTCTAGTAATTCGGCATCATCCTTGTGAGTAAGGCCCTTCAGCTGAGAAGCATCCGCAATCACAGTCGTATCATTTTCCAGCATTGGAGCACTGCTGCCTCCATTTGAAAGCTTTAACTTGCGAATCCGGTTCTTCTTTCTGTCGAGATAGTATTTCTCTCCCTTTTTCAACTCTGCCGGAGTCAATTCAAGCTCCTTCTCTTTCTTGGCCTCGATCTTTGCCTTTTTCACTTTGCCGACATCCAAACTTGACTCCTGCATTTTGGCACTCTCTGGCTTATTTTCGGCTGCCTTGGCTGGTTTAGCATTGCTTTCAATTCTCGAGACCACATTTTCGTCAACCTTCTCAAGATCCTTTAGGACGTTATCCATTTGCGAAGCCGATATTTTCACATTTGGTGTTTCTGCAGCCACTGAGCTTCTTCTTGACGCAATTGCAGAGCTTCTCCTTCTTCTTTTGGGAGGAGCAGATGGAATAGATATCTTCACCGGCTTAGTTCCAGATTCCGACTCTGTAGTTTCAGCAGCTGCAACTTCCGGAATTCCGCCCCGAATAGATGAAATAGATGATCTTCTTGAGCCAAAGATTGGCGGAAGAACATTCGAGCTGCTTCTCCTACTTTTTTGCTTTCCCACATTCACTGTTGTGTTGCTCGATTTGAGTGATGATAATCTCCTACTTCCACCTACTTTAACAGATGGTACCCCAAATAGACTTGGTCTCCTGCTTCTGGAAACCGACGAATTTCTTCTGGAAATTATAGAAGATGAAAGAGATGGTCTTCTTGCCAATTCCAGTTTTGAAAATGGAATCTCCTTCAATGGGTTTGGCACTGCGATTTTGCCTTTGTAGTTTTCTGGGTTGCCGTTAGTGTTGGTTGTATCCTTATCATGTTCTTTTTCTGTTTGTTTTTCCGATGCTTCTGGTGCCTTTACCTCCGGCTTCTTTTGCATATCCTTAGGCAATGCACTACCGGATGCATCTTTAGTGTTTTCATCATTTATGTGCTCTTGTTCGTGAGTTTTGTCTGATGGCTTTGGAACATTTGGTGTTCTGTTCTTGGGGTTTATTTTCCTCCTCTTACCCAGTTTGGGAATGAAATGCGTCCGTGACTTGTTGATGCTACTCATGATTTTGAACCATATAACCCCTGTCAGAGAATTAATTTTTTACGCAGGAGATGAGAGAATAAAGGTGGATTAAGATATATCTTGATAAAGAGGAATGACTTATTAAGCATGGGAGCGCGTTCTGTTCCTTCCTTTACCGTCGATTTATTTGTATTTATCTTTTTTATTCCTATTTTTTTTTTTTTTTTTTTTCAAGATGAAATTTCTCCTGCCTTCTAAGCTGGATACATTTACAGCATTATAGATAAAGAATATCCACATATTTGATACATAACAGTCATGGAGAGAGAGGCGGTGTCTGCTGGATCGATCAACTGTCATGATTGGGTACTAAAGCTGTGCAGCTTAGATAAGCATGGGCTTGTATCCGGCCTATCCAACGGAAAGATTGATGTTATACCGTTTGGACAAACAGAGAAGCGTAAAGAGATCAATGCACATGGTGGTGCCGTTAACAGTGTGCGGAAGGTTGATGAGAATTCTTTTTGCAGTTGCAGCAATGATGGAATCGTGAAAATATGGGATCTCAGATCTCCTGAAGGCAATAATTGTGTTGCTGAAATGGAAGGTGTGAATAATCTTCCTTTTGTGTCCTTAGATGCACGTGACACTTTAGTGGGAGCTGGCACAGAGCTCAAGGGTGATTCGCATTTGTTTATATGGGACAGAAGGAGACTTAGCGTGCCGTTTAAGCAGTTTATCGAATGCCATCAGGATGATATTACAGAAGTCAGATTTCATCCAACTAGACGCAATATGCTTTTAAGTGGGTCAACAGACGGTTATGTCAACGTTTACGATTTGAAAGCTGAGAAGGAGGAAGATGCGTTGTTGCAGGTGATAAATTTTGCCTCTGTGCATTCGGCAAACTTTTTGCCCAACGATAAATTGTACACTTTATCGCACATGGAAACTTTCAGTGTTCACTCCTTGATAGACACCACGACTGAAGAGTCTGTGGAGTCTGACCCAGTTGATTATGGGGATATCAGGGAAAAATGGAATTGCGAGTATGTTGTGGATTTATATGCTCCAGGTTATATTTGCTGCGGGTCAAATAGCACTAAGCAGTTGCGGTTGTACCAATTTGATCCCGAAAAAGTGGCCTTTGATGGATTATCCACTAATTCTGACTACATTTCTCTGCCTGGTGCACACGGAGATGACATTGTGAGAGATATGGTCATTCATCATGGTGTCATATACACTGGCGGTGAAGATGGCCTTGTTAAAATATGGAATGTGTCGGGTAATATGCTCGGGGACACTAGCTCTAGGTTTTTCGGACAGGAAGCTGGTTCGAAGAGTCATCGTCATCACAAGCACACTCAAAAGAAGCCAATCAAGGCAATAGATGCTGAGGATGGCCATATTCATCATAGTAAGCGCCATAAGGGGCAAGATGGTAGTGTCAAGCCACGGCATCATCATCAGAATCACCACCATCACCACTCACACAAGTCCTCACGCTTTATGCCGTATTCTAGGGAGTAAGTAAAGTTTTGTGTACAGTTTATAGAGATACATTTTAGAAATTCGTAGTTGTAGGTTAGAGACCGTTTGAGCAAACAGATTCGGAAAATGAAAACTTGCATTTGGCCAGTCCAGAGATCAAATGTAACCCAACTGAAATATATTATCTTTACATATTAGATATCTTGTCATTGTGGCCTTTGCTTGTTCACATTAAGTGTCATGTGGTGGTAATTTTCAAGTGCCAAGGCTGTGCATTTTGATAGGATTATTGATGTACAGACTTTATTTATTTAAATTATTTTGGATTTTTTTTTAGTTTTGATTTTTTTCAACAATGTCCCGAGAAGCAGAGCAGAGTGGTCTATGTGTCCAAGCATTCTACCAAACACAAGTGACGTATTTGTGTGAAATTTGCAGGATTTTTTCCCGGAACGCAGATCTTCGTGGTGCCTAAGACAGCAGCATAGGACGAGATTCCACCAGCAGGAACCGTTACAGTATAGAATATAGGATGTCGGAGCCGGTACCATCATACCAGCCAGGAACTGTGCTTACAGTAGGAAGTCACCAAGTTGTGATCGATAAATATGTTGCGAGGGGAGGATTTGCAGAAATTTACACGTGTCGGATGTCGCCAGCGTGGAATAACCAGACGGTGGGATGTTTGAAGCGGGTGGCGGTGCCCACAAAGCCGCAATTGAATAAACTAAGGCAGGAGGTAGACGCAATGAGAAGATTGGAGGGAAATAAATACATAGTCTCGTACATCGACTCGCATGCCAGCCATGCGTCGAACGGGCAGGGATACGTGGTGTTCATGCTAATGGAGTACTGCACGAAAAAAGGGTTGATTGACTTCATGAACACCCGGTTGGTCAACAAGCTCACGGAGCCCGAGATAATCAATATAATCTACGATATAACGTATGCCGTTGCCTGCGTGCATTCGCTCGACCCTCCACTTATTCACAGGGACATAAAGATCGAGAATGTTCTATTGGCGGACGACGGGACGTTCAAACTTTGCGATTTTGGCTCCGCTTGCCCGCCTATGCAGCCTCCGCGGAATCTGGAGGAGTTCCAGGTGATGCAAAACGACATTCTTCACAATACAACGCCGCAGTACAGGTGTCCCGAGATGGTCGACCTGTACAAGAGGCAGCCGATCGACGAGAAGTCGGACATCTGGGCTCTTGGCGTCATGCTTTACAAGTTGTGCTACTACACCACACCGTTTGAGAGCAATGCCATCAACGGGTCGCGAAATGCCGGCGGGGGCAACTATGCGATCGTCAACGGGATCTTCTCCTTCCCGCCTGCACCGCCTTTCAGTGCAAGGTTGAAGAATGTGATTTCCAAAACACTTGCGGTGGATCCAAACGCGAGACCAGATGCCTTCCAGCTGCTTGAGGAGCTCTGCAAGATGAAAGGTGAGGTTTTCCCGAAGCAGTTTGCACACAGGCTGCAACAGGGGGCCCCAGTTTATGCGGCAAAGCCCAGTATTGGGCCATCCACCAACCACAATGCCATTCCTGCACATTCGGTCTCATCCGGTGCACTTCCGCGTTTCAGTGGCCTGGTGAGCCGGAACACGCCTGTTGCTACGCGGCAGCCGAAAGGCGGTGCCGATCCATTTGCCGGGCTTCGCAATTATGTTCCTGGGGGGGCTGGGGTGGCAAACAGTGGGAGTGACATGCATTTGGCACAGTCTTATCAGCATATGCTGCCATCCTCGCAGGGACAGCAGGCACAGTACACACAGCAAGCACAGTACACACAGCATTCAAAGCAGGGACAGTATACACAGCCAAAAATATTCGACTCACAGTCCCAAACTGCGACATCCAGGTCCAGGTATCCCCCGGATTTGCTCAGGAGACCGCTCAGTATGTCGGCAACCGACTACGAGGGCATGGCCAACGGCAGCAGTGCCAAGAGCAGGATTGTCTCGCCGATTGAAAGCATCATCACAGGAATGACCGAGGAGGAAACCGTGGAATTGTCACCTGGCCACCCGCCAAACATCGACAGCTCGGTCCAGTTCCTGCGGGATGTTTCGGCCAACAACACGGACTCCAGTTCGAACTCCAGTCCTGTCAGCAAGAGGTCCAGTATTTCGTCATTAAGGGATCTCCTTACAGGTGGCCGGTTTTCTTCTCGCCGCAGATCCTCGCATTTGTCCCGGCACTCCTCGTCCTCCTCGAGGATATCGTCATACAGCCAGAGGGAGAAGTCCGAGGGTCTTCTTGACTTCTCGCGGTCGCACATTCGTACCAAAACGCTGCCTGTTAGTGACTTCAAAAACATGGCTGATGGCAACTCCAAAGACATGGCTGATGGCAACTCCAAAGACATGGCTGATGGCAACTCCAAAAACATGGCTGATAGCAACTCCAAAAACATGGCTGATAGAAACTCCAAAAGCATGGCTACCAGCATTTCCAAAAACATGGCTACCAGCATCTCCAATTCTCTGCCCGAGCAGAAACATCACAGAAGCCACTTTCAGACCAGGCACTCCTTCGAGTCCCATCTGCACGCCCCGCCCAAAATCCCCAAGTTGCACCCGCCAAAAAAGCCCAACTCCATACAGTGGAGGGTCAAGGAGCTCCTGGGAAGAAAGAAGACCCCGGCTCCAAAGACTGCAAATGGCTACGGCAAGTACACTGATAGAGATACGAAATTAGACGCCAGAAATTCCCCAGGCATCGATCTGGTCCGCAGGAAAAGCCTCGTGGAGAGTGGGCTCCCGAAGTTGTCCATATCGGATGTTGAGCAGGCCGATCCGTTTGCTCTCCCAGATAAAACCAAGCATAGAAATGAGCATAGAGCCAAGTCTCCTCCTCCCAAGCCCAAGAAGCCGGCATATCTCCGGCGGTTGTCGCTGAAGGGCCGGCCGCAGGCAGAGGTGTCAGGTGTGGACCAGATTCCGGCATCCACCCGTCACGAACGGGCAGTCAGCGGCGGAAGCTCTCTTTACAATGAGGACTTTGAGGTGTTGGAGAAGAAGTTCGAGCGGAAGTATCCCAGTGCGATCTAGGCGGTGCAACAGAAGCGCGAAAAAAAAAAAAAAAAATTTGAGAGATGATGAAAAATTAAAAAAAAAAAAAGCACTCTACACAGCCCGTGTGGTGTACACTAGTATAGATTTACTACAAAAATGCATTATAGAAGTAAGCATGTGCATGTCGTAGGCACATTTCATGTAGTTTTGTATCCGTATACTTGCTACTAGTCCTTCTTAGTCTATAACAAACGGATCGTCCTCCTCGCCGTTTCCGGTGAAAAAAACCGGCTCTGTATTCCCGTTATTGCCAGCTGCGCCACCCGGTGGCCCATATGTGGCTGTGCGTCTCAAATTTCTAAGAAAAACGGCACCATTTTCGCCGGTGTTTCTCCTATTACTGTACATTGGAGGCTGCGAGTAGCCCGGGAACCGGCTTTGTCCGGCATCTGCCGAAATACGGCCGATCGAGTTGCGGAATTGGCCCTGATATTGCGAAGGAGGAGGGGGAGGGGCAATTCTTCTCTGTGGCGGTGCTGTATTATCCTGCACAGCCCTCCCATCATCTCCCTGGAGTGCATTCAAGAGCTTTTTCACACCCACGTGCATTTCATATGCTGCATTTTGCATTTCTGCGTCGCTTTCCGTCCCGTCCATCTTTCTCCATCCACTTGCACGAAGACGATGAATTCCCTCAGCCCAAAAGTCCTCACCCATCACTCGGTCTAACTCTTGAAATTCTGCATCCCAGGAGTCCTCTGTGTCAGAAGACATAATAGCAGTTCCCCCCAGAGAATTGGGTGGCTGCTGATCAGAGGGGAGTTGGTCTGAGTGTGATTGGTCTGAGTGTAATTGGTCTGGGTTTAATTGGCCATTACTCAGTTGACCATTACTCAGTTGACAATTACTCAGTTGACAATTACTCAATGGCTTGTTCATCCTTATCTGCCCACCAGCATTTGTTTCCCGATTCTCCTCACTTGGCATCTCCTTTTTCACTCTTTTCCCATCCTCCCCCTCCTCATCACTGGTCTCATCATCAAGATTTATCTCCACCACACTATTACTCTTCTGAATCTTCACTTCCTCCGGCTCCTCCTCCAGCGGCACCCAGTTCCCATCCCGAGATATTTCCACTTTCTCTGCCTTTTCGTGGCCATCCTGATCCATACTAAACAGTAAATCTACAAGTTCTCCAACAACGTATACATCTCCCGGCACCTTAATGCTAAACTCAATGCGGCATATCGGGCACTTGAAGAATTCCAAGTCGTTGTTGTACTTCCCCGCGTCTTTATTCTTCTTGCACCTCAATTTGTAATCAAACTCTGTCGTTTTTTGATTGTGCGAATCCGGATTTATTGGCCTCCTCCTCGTATCTCTAAATATGGCTGCAACATTCGGCTCGCCACTTGGCAATGGCCGCTCACGACGTATTCCAACCTTAAATGGACGAAGTTTGTTCAATGCCAAGAATGATGCCATGTCAAAACACCCTACATGGGAACAAAATCTTGTCCGAAGAGGTGTGACTAGCCGGCTGCCCGATATTGGGTCTAGCAATGACATCACCATTGACTCCTCCACCAACTCATCATCGTCATCCTCATCTTCATCATCGTTAAAGGCATTCCTCAGACCCCCAAACGTTGTCATGTCGTCCACCGGGATAGGAAAATGATATCTCGCATACGGCAGCTTTGGCTTTCTCTTTCTCCGTTTCGTCACTTTCTTCTTCTTTGCTGTTTTCTTCGTTTCTTTGACCGCCTTCTTGGGCTTTGCCGCTTTTTGAGTAGATGCATTCTGCTTTCCTGCCTCTTTAGCACTCATCCGCTTTTCCACCTCTTTAGCAGCTACCTGCTTTTCTCTCCCTACCGTAGGCTCCTCCATTAAACTAGCCGACTCACGTATTGACTTCTCTATATCCATCTCTTCCTTTCCCTCGATGACATTTCGTAGACTCATTAGATACCCATGAAGTCGAAGAACGAACGTTCGCACTTTATCCAACGTCATAGTTGGTAACTGCTTGAGAAAGCAGTTGTGCACTCTCTCCAGTATCTTTCTTGACGATTCCGGTAGTTTCGTCGTCTCCAACAACATGTTTACAGATACAACCAATAGTCTTGCCTTGTGCTCCAAAGTAGCGTAATTCATATGGCTCAACTTTCTTGCAGACACTCCCCATCCTTTGCTTCCATGGATGAATTTCGCAATTTCCGGAAACTTGAGCGTAACCATCAGTTTTCCTTCCTTTCCATCTCGCTCAACTGCCACTTGCATTGGCCCAGATCGTTTGTTCGAGACACTGGATATCTTTTCGAGTCCCAAATTCTGAGTGTTCATGCTATTTGTACTTTCCAAGATTTTATGTCCCTGGTCAACAATCGCGTCTAACTGTGAAACATCCATACTATCTGAGAATGCATTCTCATCATTTATATCCGTTTCCGTATCAGATTCTGGTTCCTGTTCCACACCTGCTTTATCCTGGTTCATGTTCCCCTCGTCTTGATTTATGTTCTGGTTAGTTGATGGTATAGAATCTATATTTCCTAAAGCCGATGCGCCACTCTCTTTGGTTCGTAAGTTGTTCAGATTGATGCGAATCCGTAATGAGGGGAAACTTGTAGTCTCTGAAAACTTCGAAATTATTTTCACGTTTGGATTTGCTGCCTGATCATTATTAGCACCCTGTTCCTGTTGTATCGAAGATACATTTGCATTCATTACTCTTTCAGTAGCTGCCATCTTCTAAACTACATTCTATATCCAAGAAATATCACACTTCTATTTTTGAAAAAAGCCTATGTTCAGTCTCTATAATATCTCTAAAAGTAATACAATGTCCTTAAAATAACTTTTGCCTGGTCCATATATGATGATATCAGTAAAAGGTCGTACTTACGTTCCTTTTGTTGAATGATAAGAGTTATCTGCAAGTAATATTTTATTTTTCATCGTCTCCGTGTTTTTCATTTTATTCGACAACTTGAGTCGATTGACGCGCCTTTCTACCTGTGGGTCATGTGGGCGATAATTAACGTGTCGAGTCCCTAAACAGTCAAATGTAGTCCAAAGTGATCCTTGATGAACTTGAGAATTGAACTAAATAATTGTCTTTGAATGGAATGAATAAGCTAACTTTAATTAAATGAGTTAATGTCTAACTATGGGAAAGTCATGCTGGAATTTTATTTACGAGCTTTGGTGAATCAAAGTTTTTATTATAGCTGAAAATTAAAATTACTACTATACCGAGCAATGATCTCCAATAAATCTTTACAAGTTAATATTAACCGATATCTTTTAATGTTTGATAAACTATACATGACAATATGCTGCATAATACATCATATTTAAACAATTTATTCTGAAATAACATGCTTCCTCGTTACTTTATTTTCGATGGTGTCTATTTCCTTACCACATTCTACACTGTCGCAATCCCGGAACTAAGAAATCGACTTCGTACTAGTATTTATCTTATATATCCTCAGGAGAAAACCAATTCGCGCACTTTGGTAAATCAAGTAGTAGAATGCGTATTATTTGATAAACTGTCGGTGATAAGGAATAAGCAGGCAGCATTCATGCAACATTTGATAGTATCATGAGTGTAAGGATGTGAGTAGTATTCCGGGACTACAATATGGAAAAGAGATCAAACTGAGCAACAATTCGCTAAATTTCAAAGATTACGTTAATTCATCAGAAACGCTTATCAGGCCTTATGAAATTTTATTTAATCCTTGCTAGTTTTACATGATAGTATTTCATCTTTAAAGTATGCTAACCTTTTTGAATAAAAAAAAATTGCCCCATGTACATTGCTATCGTCACTCTAGCCACTTACTGCACAGCTGAAGAAAATGTATTATTTTAGCTTATTTGATAATTTTTGTACTTGTGGTAAATACTTCAATACGTGATCAATATTTGTATTCCATATTAAACCGACAATTGCCACTGATAACGTCACCCCTCTCATTTTTAGAAGAAAAATAAAAATGAATGAAAAAAGGCTGCATGCAACTTAATTACATTTTTCCCCTTTGATTACTTATCAACCCAGATCAAAGGGATCAAAAAAAAAAAAAATTAAAAATAAAAAAGTTGAAAAGGGGATAACAGATTTGAACAAATTCTGCCAACTTCGAATAACTAGAAAACCGTTAAACTTTGATTGTATATTATTTCCTACACCTCAAAAGGTCAGTGAATAATATCAAGTAATCGGAAAAATAAATTCACAATGAGACATACCTTTGAATGGTAAGTAGTATTGCACATCTATCTATGAATAAAGGCGTCGCTGATCCAAGAACACCAACGATTGAAAATATGTACATAATGTGCTATTTACCAATATGTATCTGTAATTTAGTACAAGCAACCCCCGAATTTTTAATATTACGAGTCAGATCATCTGAGTACTAACATAATGTCTACCAGCACATACCCAAACGCCAAAGAAGTGTATCTTTGTGGTAGCTTCGACAATTGGACTGGCAAATACAGAATGGAAAAGGATTCGACAAATTCTGGTTTCAGCATATCTTTGGAGTTGCCAGCAGAAAAAGTGTATTATAAGTTTGTTGTCGACGGCATGTGGAAAACTTCATCAAAGGGGTTGCAAGAATGCAATTCATCTGGAATATGGAACAATGTACTATATCCTGAAGACATTGCCTGCAGTAGTGACGAAGACAGATTTTCAGAGTATACTTCCATATCGTTTCCCTCGGGCAGCAACGAAAATTCATGTCGTACCAACGAGCTGCATCAAGAAGTCAGCAGTATCTGTGATAATATTGTCCAAGTGAACGAAGAAAACCTTTCAACGTCTGTTCAGATCACTTTGAATGATGATAATTCCGTGACAACAAAGACTGACCTCACCAGCGATGGATCTCGCACGCCTCAATCCAGAATGTCATTTGATCGATCCAAGGCGCCAAGAAATGCGGTCAAGAAGACGATTCTGTTTAGGTTGAAGTCCCTATTTATCACCTGATCGCTCCACAAAACACCTCTTTTTATTTTACTTACCTTTTTTTGTTGGTATTGTCAAAAACAACACGTTTGGCAACTTTTCAGCATAATCATACTGCTGCTCCCTTAATATCAGATAATCAAATAATTCTAATTGGGTTGACTTTCCAACCATTTCGCATATTCTGCTCTCTTTGCAGCCCAGTTGACAAAACTAAGCCGATGCTCGAGAGAATCGTATGGTGTAAATCCTTGTATTTCATACTCATCCATAGCTTTCCTCATCTCTATATTTTTCAAAGGTGAGCTGGTTAAAGCCTTAACACTTTCCTCAGATAACTCAGCCAATGGTCCTAACGGTCTGCACTTTTGCATTTTTATATCCCATAATGCTGCCAATGTTAGAAGTATCGCTGATAGTATAGTTTCTATCTTCAAATCTAACGGTAATCCATCTGCAAGATTACTAGCACCCGTCTTCTCTAATTGACTCACTTGGTAAGAAGAATATCCCGAGTTTGCAAGCAGAACAATGCCTAGAATATAAAGGGTGCGACTAACAAATGCCATTTTTAATTGTCAAGAGGGTAGTCAAGTTTTTTATTGCCTCGTAAAACTGGTTTCAATCCAACATATTGACACCGTTGTATTTTATGTTTTCCATGGAAAGATTCTACATACGGATTTTTTTTTTTAAGGGAAATTGACGACGAAGAAAATGTACACAAAAATATCGACGCGTCAATTAGATCGACAAATTTAATTCTGAGTATTCTTTCAGTAGGATTGGACATCAGTCCATTTCTATGTTCAATCAAGAACAAATTAACAAGAGCAGGTAACATGACTATTAATAAGTGTGCAGTGACTTATTAGTAAGAACAAACAAATATCAAAGGAAAAATTATCTGTGATAATTTAAATTGATTATAAAATTAAGCCAATCGTGGCAGCAAAGGTCCCAGTTGAGTTGCACATCTGTATGCATGATTAAAGAAAGAAGAAGGTTTCGCATTTACGGATGGTATTCTGAAAGGAAAATTACACATGCTTAAATATCTATACGTCTGTTGAGTGAAGTTTACCTAGAAACAAAACCTGCAAAGCAATACTTAGACGCGACTATCGACGAATACAACATAAACGACCAATCGGAGGAAAACAGAACAGTAACGATATCTATATTTAAAAAAACTTATTCAATAGTTAGTTATAATTCCATTGATTTCGAACCTTTCATATTTGGAGCCCAGAAGCATAACTATACCTAATTGAAAGTCTGATAGGATCACGGATGAAGGGAAAAATAAGAAAAAAAAAGTGCAACTCTTGATTACCAGAATGAATTTCGCAATTTCGCACTTTGTGCTATGGCTCGGAGTTTGAGGACGGGCTGTGAAAAAAAGTAATGAAGTAATAAATTCCGAATTTTGACAAAACCCGATGCCCTCTTTACATTACACATACATTAAATCCGATCCTCTTTGGCAAATATTATAACGATTTTTCATTGACTTAAAGGAAATTTACTACAAAACTCTCAACAGGCAGCAAAAATCAATGCAAATGCAGTGATATAGTGATACTTGCAATGTTTCAACTGAAAAGTGGAGTGAAACATAAAAAAATATATTTAATAAAAACGGTTCAGGGAAAAAAAACTGAGTGGTGCAGATCTGTCTGTAGCAAGGTTTCTTGAGATTTTTTATTTGCTCAAACCACGGATGATTGAACTGCAGTTATCCGTTTTAGTATCTTTTTTAATCTGGCTTATATTGAGGATCATTACTGAGTAGTTCTCTAAGTAACTTAATTAAATGCTCATAATTGAATTTGCTCTTCTGGAAAAATACACATGAGCTAGTTGTGTGGCAAAGAATTTAAGCTTTTCCTCGTAGCAAAATAAGAAACAATACTGTAACGGTTGCGAGGCACTATTAAGCATTGTTCGACAATATTAAAAGTAGTAAATTTTTTTTTGATCGGCACTCGTTTTATTTCATAAACAACTACCTCAAACCTGAAATATTATACGACTTGCTGTATCTACAAATCTTGATTTTTACTTTTTTCACGAGTGCTTTTGCAATGTTCGTGGATAGATCCAAATAGAGGACAAAATATGAACAATAGTCAGTGTGTACGGTCACGAGGATTTCCATTTAAGCTCTGGTAAGTCATTCATGGGATTAATCACAGGTGGAACTTATTTTTTTATCTTCGATTAGCGGGCATCGAAACAATCTGAAGCCGCGATTGAACAATGCAAATTGTTAAAAAAAAAAAACGGTTAGATCAGTCTGCTTTCACTTAGAAAGAAAAGTGGCGTACGGCATATTCATTCTAATTTAGAGATTATATCACTTCTGTCCGTTAGGGGAGGAATAAAAGTTAACAAACAAACAAACCAAAATAAAAAAAAACAGCTCGGGCTTCGATTATTTTATTGTGTGTGGGTTGAAAGGTAAATATTCTGTACGTGATTCAGTTAAATGTATGGCGGTCAGATGGCATGAAAACAGCTCACATAAGGTTGCAAAAGTACTTCTCTATATTGTTTGAACACTAATCTGTAAGTATACAGGTATTTAGTTTTTGCTTTGTACAAAAGTATTACAAAAGTTACGGAGTATCGGAGAGTACGAACTCCGTGCGATACCGGGCAAGGGAAAAAAATTCGCTGGAAACGGAAACTCATAAAAAAAAGCTTCAACTTCATTGTACAGCTGATATGCCGGACGGAAAATAAATGCGCACGCATTCCATTCTGAACACTTCTTTTTGTAATATGTTTACGATTTTCTGAATGACCATTACAAATTTTTTGTTATGCGTAATTGATAACTTTATTTATTCATATATAAGGACGTAGTTTGTCGACACATTCTGCTCTGTGTGTAGCACAGCCGGTTCACATTGTAAATGCGTTCTTATTTTTTTTGATATTTGTTATCGGCAGACTAAGCTTCGAAGTTAAAATCAAGATGCTATCGACACTTGCAAATACACATACCGAACGTATGGCCCCAATAATGTACAGGGCCATATTAAATGAATGCAGCTACAGTTATAATGGACTACATACTCATCGATACGCTTCAACATCTACTATGACCAAACCTGAGACTAAAAACGAAAGTTTAAATAAACCAGAGACGAAGTTCCTTTTTCCGGATGCTATTAAGCCAGAGGAACTTCCTAAAGCAAGAAATACACGCCTTGTTTCCATGAGAGATTTCAAACACATGGCAGAAGGTAAATTCCTTACCAAGCCGATGTTCAAGCATCCAGTTTGGACAAGTGAAGAGATGGAAGGTATCTATTACACACATAGGAAGTGTAAAACATTGGATGACTATATTACTTTCTACTTTATGAGAGTGTTGAGGAATTCGTTCGATTTCTGTACCGGCTACCTTGAGCCAAAAGACAAGCAGGATCAAATTAGAATAGCCAAAAGTAAGAGAAGAATGACTAGAGAAAAGTGGTTGACCCGTTTCATTGTTCTTGAAAGCATTGCTGGTATTCCAGGATCGGTTGCCGGATTCTTGAGGCATCTTCAATCTATTCGTCTCATGAGAAGAGACAAGGCATTCATTGAAACATTGTTGGATGAGGCTTATAATGAGAGGATGCATTTGCTCACATTTATGAAGCTGGGAAAACCTGGCCGCTTTGCTAGATTGATGCTTTGGTTTGGTCAGGGTATCTTTGCAAACCTCTTCTTTCTTACATACATAATTCGACCAAAGATCTGTCACAGATTTGTCGGGTACTTGGAAGAAGAAGCAGTCCTTACTTACACAAGATGCTTGCAAGATATGAGGATGGGACTGAATCCACAATTGTATCATACTGGTATTCCCCAGATAGCCAAAGATTACTGGCATTTAACCAATAAAGATACATTTTACGATATGATTCTTTACATCAGAGCTGACGAGGCCAAGCACAGAGAAGTTAACCACACCTTTGCCAATTTGAAGTTAAGACAGGACAGAAATCCTTTCGCTAAAGATGTTCCAAATGATCCAAGACCACAACCTCTTTCAGACACATTGAAAACGCATAGAGGCACCGGCTGGGACCGCAAAGATCTTATATTATGAGGAGAATGATACTGAAAATTGTGTTGTTATTAATAGTGGTTATTTTCATCATATGTTTCCGTTTTCAGGTTGATGCTTTGACTATTTATTTATTTATTTATTATCTTTCCTTACTTACCTCCTGTATATCTGCTCATACTCATTTATTATCTAACTACCCTTGCTTATATATAGAAGCACAATACTAGTTTATGTATTTATGTCCCATATTTACCTTTGCTTTTCCTTAGTATGTAACGGTGTATAAATACAAATTTTTTGACTGCGATGGCCTAAAATCCACATCATCACCTTCAATCACAGCCAAATCAATATGGATGATAATGAAAAGAGTAATTTCCTCATCGAATCATTTTGTTACAGAACAAATCGGAAATAAACTCAGACAGGAAAGGCCCCTTGTCATCCGTTGTGCGAAATATTGCATCTGAAAAATTTGGTCGATGGGTGAAATGACTCCAGTCATCTATAAACACAAATTTTTTTATTGTATCGGATCAGTCATTCAGCAGGACATTAGCAGGAGATATGCCCGAGAGCTAAATATGCGAAAAACATGTTCAGAACCACCAAATAAAACCTATTAGGATAAAGCGCGAAATACTTTTTTGTGGACGTACGGCAGTAGAATATGCTGAAAAAAAAATTCATATAATTAGAGAGCATAGTTACATGTTTTTCGAGGACTTTTTTTTTTCATTCCTCCTTTGCCTATGCCAAGTCTCTTCTTCTTTTACATTTGAATTTTCCCCACCACGAACATATTGACCAACACAATTTGGTATAATTCGAGACTATAGGTGACCACAAAAATTATAGAACATGTTTTCGGCCGCAAGATCAAGTCTTAGAAGGGCATATTCGACTGCTGCTCCAAAAAAGCTTACTATCGGTTTGATTCCAGGTGATGGTATCGGTAAAGAAGTTATTCCTGCCGGACAGCAGGTTTTGCAGGCATTACCATCAAAGTATGGTCTCACTTTCGATTTCATGAACCTCAAGGCTGGCTTTGAGGAGTTCAAGAATACAGGTGTTGCTCTTCCAGATGAAACTGTTCAAACTTTGAAGACTAAGTGTGATGGAGCTTTGTTTGGAGCCGTTTCTTCTCCAACCCACAAGGTTAAGGGATACTCATCTCCAATTGTTGCTCTTAGAAAGAAAATGGGCTTGTATGCTAACGTGAGACCGGTTAAATGGGTGCAAGGACAGGGAATCCCTGTTGATATGGTTATCGTCAGAGAGAACACCGAGGATTTGTACATCAAGGAAGAGAGAATTTTCAACAGAAATGGCGAGAAGGTCGCAGAGGCCATCAAGAGAATCAGTGAAAAGGCTTCCTGGAAGATAGGCAAGATTGCACTTGAGATTGCATTGAGAAGACAGAAGGTCAGAGAGCAGACTGGTGACTCCATTCACAAATCCGCATCTCTCACGGTGGTTCACAAGTCAAACGTGTTGTCCGTTTCCGATGGCTTATTCAGAGAGACCATCAGCAATCTCTACAAGCAGGACTTGGCCAAGTACGGCTCTGTCGAGTATAAAGAGCAGATTGTCGACTCTATGGTCTACAAGATGTTCAGGGAACCTCAAATCTTTGATGTTGTCGTGGCTCCAAACTTATATGGTGATATCTTGTCGGATGGTGCTGCCGCTTTGGTCGGATCCTTGGGTCTTGTTGCCTCTGCCAATGTTGGAGACAACTTCGTGATTGGAGAGCCAACTCATGGCTCTGCCCCAGATATACAAGGTAAAGGTATTGCAAACCCAATTGCAACCATCAGGTCTACTGCCATGATGCTTGAATTTATGGGATATCCAGAACCAGCAGCCCAGATTATGGCTGCTGTTGATGCCAACTTGAAGGAGAACAAGATTACGACTCCTGATCTTGGCGGTAAGTCCTCCACAACTGATGTTGTTGAGGATGTCTTGCGCAGATTGTAAGCAAGTACATACGTTATCTTCTTATTCTTTTATTTTAATCTATGCCTTTGAGTATGAATACGATATAGCTAAAATATGAGCACGTCCACTTGTAGCTGATACACTCATCCTTTGATGGGTAGTCTATAGTATCTATTTACTTTCTAAGGTAGTCTATACAATCTCCTTTTACTGTTCCAGGTGCAGCCCGTCGTCTTTCGGTTTCGTTTCCAAATCTAGACCAACTGTCGGATCCCTCTCAAAGCAAACGGCAAAAAATCCAATTCCTCCGTCAACTTTTGGCAAACTACGTACACAAGCCCCTGCACATCTCTCAGGATCATCAAAGGACTTGAATTCTTCCACTCTTCCCCTTCTCGGCCAGTCTGGAATAACACGTTCTCTAGGACTAAACTTCCAACCTCTTTTTTTCAAGTCTTCATCTTCTATAAGTCTGATAGCAACCCTTTCATCCTCTTCCGGGTATATCGAGCAGGTAGAATACACCAACTTGTGCAATCCAGGGAAAAGCATCGCATGCTTCACAATGGTAAATTGAAAGTTAGATAGCTTTTCAAGGCGTGTTTTATTGTACGGATTGTTGGAATCCTCTACATCTCTGCCTTTTTGGGCATTATCCTCATACGCACGTCCAAAAATTCCACTACCAGAGCATGATGGATCAACAAGCATGCCTGTAACATCAGTAAAATCTTCTGGCTTGGTCTGGGTGAAATCACCGTGCCTAATCTCAATACAGCTTAAAGCACCGGCCATCTTGCACATTTTCTCCAAAGTCTTCACTCTATGGTCATCCTTCTCGAAAGCAATGATAGAATTAGGCGTGTTTCTCAAAATAGAAGCCAAATGCGTGGTTTTGTTTCCAGGTGCAGAGCATGCATCAATAACTTTATCAACACCTGGCTTTGGATTAAGTATATACGCCGGAAAACAAGAAGATCTGTCTTGAATTATTATGCGGCCTTGCTTGTAAGCTGCTGAAGATGTTATTTTCTCAAGCGGATCCACACCAAACAAGTTGGGAATGTATTGATCGTAATAAATCGTACCCTTCTTTATGCTTTTAATATCGTAGACCCGTTCGAGCTCATTAAACTCCTTGGCAATTTGCTCGCAGCTACTCCTCACTGTATTAGCTCTAAACCACCTGATAGGAGTCTTATCTTCTTCTATAAGTTCATCAAACGACTGAACGTGAAGTTTCAACTTTAACTTTGTCATTTCTGCGCGAAGACGAGTCTGATTTCGTATCACAGCTTCTTTCCATGGATGCTGGCGACTTTGTATACGTCCGGATCGGGTAAAAAGCAAATCATGAACCAAAAGGATCGCAACGGCTGGTGGGATCTTTGATTTCCGCTCAACCTTAAGTAAGCAGGACTTCTTTATGATTTCTTTAATGAACTTCAGGTACTTCAAAGTGGATGAAACTAAAGCAAAAACATGCTTTGGGTTAGACTTAAGCTTCTTATGCTTGTACATGCCAAATATTTGATTCTGGAGAGATCCATGGCGAGATTTGTTCTCAATGAACTGAGACGATTCTTTGTATAAAAGCATTTTAATATTAGACCTTTGCTATGTATACACGAATTTAGTGTCCAATATACTGCTCTCTGGTGATTAGGGGTGAGCTAATTGAAATTTTTTTTTTCCGGCATTCTTTTTTTCTTTTTTCTTTTAACCCCGCGGGAAACTTCCTCGCATAATAAATAAAACAAGACCCGAAACATCTCAACTGAAGGCTAGGGGCCAAGAGGTAAAGAAGTAGCAATTTTAAATGGATGGGACTCAAGTACAACAAACTCGGGTAACGAAACAGAAAAGAATGCGTACATCCATTTTTTGAGGTAAGTTACAGTATTAAACTGACGACAATATGCTTCTCTTTATACCCATATTTATTGCACACTCAGTTTCCCGTTCTAAACCTAGTGCTGAATTTCGTTATGCTTTAACAGTATTTGCAAGGTAAATTGTGCACTCTTACTAAGAATTTACGATATTATAATTTCACCTCTTTTTTTGCTTTTTGGTAAATAGTTCACGTTATTAGCATTGGGTAGCTCCGTATAGAGTGGCATACACTAGTATCTATTTTTTTGATTAATATTATTAATTTTTTTTTTTTTGGATGTATCTATTGTGAAAAGCGATGGAACAATAAATAATGTCAGCTGTAAACACCGATATTTCTTTGTGGTTGGA
>ERZ746981.116-NODE-116-length-66179-cov-14.364830_pt1 | contig 66179 bp, 30 predicted proteins | sample MGYA00374948_ERZ746981 | MGnify/ENA primary metagenome ERZ746981 (study PRJEB28757, sample SAMN06711160) | food metagenome | host: microorganism | place: China:Harbin | collected 2017-01-30 | study: EMG produced TPA metagenomics assembly of the Analysis of...
ATATATATAATTTTTTTTTGGATTTTTTTTTTTCACATACTCGTTTTTCTTTATTTCCTGTTTATTTTCCTGGCTCCCTACTCTTTAATATACTATTTTACAGGCACCACTAGCCAAACAGCATACGCTTTACTTCCTTTCAAGCCATCCCATATGCAGCTAAGGCCACCATCTGGCCATTTGGGCCAGAGATCACCAAGGAGAAAGCGCACCATTAACATGCTTGACGATTTATCCCCGATTAAGCTCAGATCTCCAATGAAACGAACTATGAATGAGCTTGACCAGGCCGCAGTTCAAAGGGCAATGCAGATAAGATTCAAGAGTGTTGTGCCGGATTATAACGATAATGAAATTGATGAAGATAGGGAGTTGGTTGAGGATGAAGACATGGCATTGGCCGATAAGATTATCGCTCTCAGCAAGAAAGACAATTACGAATCTATGCATATGGAATCAGATGATTCTGACAGGGAAGTGGGAGATGAGAAGTTCGTTGGTAATTATGGAAAAGTGTTCCTTCCAACTACTCCTAATCTCAGGAGGCAATTGGCACACCCCGATGAAGATAGATCACCCTCACCAACTCCTTCAACTACAAGTCATCGCCGTAATTATACACCTAGGAGATCGAATAATAGAACAGAACACCTGGTTACAGATGAAATAAAGCTTAAATCACAAGTTAAATTGATGGATATACCAACAATTGATAAAGAAAGCGACACACTTTTAAAAGAGGACGATGGCCAGGCTGGGTCTCTTTTTTACGATGGCTTTGAAGGCTACTTCGAACAGCAAAAGCTTAGAGCCAAGAAGCTATCAACAAATTCCATGACTATGGCCCCACAGGTATCATACGACGAGTTTCATGCATACAATAAACTCGCAAACTTCATGTGCCTAGGACAGAAGACGAATCTTATAGGATACTACAGACAACAATACACACAATGGCTCTTTGAACTCCAGGAAGGGTTTAACATAATATTTTACGGGGTTGGATCCAAACGCAGATTGATTCTAGATTTCGTGCAGAGTTTTTTGTTGGAAAGAGTTTCTAAAAGCACGAAATGCGTTGTTGCCAATGGCTACAATTCAGAGCTAGATCCTCGTGCTTTGCTCAAATTTATTTGGAAACTGATGTTTAATAAGAAGCCACCGACTTGGCACATGGTGGATTCCGTCAGAGAGCTCAAAACAGCATTTAACAAGTTTGTGGATAGAAAGAAGTTGATAATTGTACTCCACAACATAGACGGGGAGTCACTGAGAAAAGATAAGTACCATTACATATTGGGTGAGCTCTGCCAGATACCGCAAATAAGCTTTATTTGCTCGATGGATAATATGAACACACCACTATTTTGGAATGCCTCGTTGATGGCTAACTTCAATTTCATTTGGCACAATGTGACCACGTTCGCTTCTTATAGTACCGAAATAAGCTTCAAGGATCCACTCAGTATCGGAAAGTCGGATGAGTTTGTTGGATCAAAGGGTGCCAAATATGTTTTGAGCTCGTTGACGTCAAACGCCAAGAATTTATACAAGAACTTACTGATCCAACAACTTGAAAAGATTGATTCTTCCTTGACTTCCGACGAAGAGATCGAGAACAGAGGTTCCCTCACAGGAAATACCAAGTTGGCAATAATATTCAGGGACTTCTACGAGTTTTGTGTCAACGAGTTTATTGTCTCGAATGAAATATCTTTTCGGACAGTTCTCCGGGAATTCGTGGAGCATAAAATGTGTTCGTTGACTCAAGATATCGCCGGTACCGAAATTCTCTACATTCCCTTCACAGTCAACGAGATGGAAAAGATTTTGGAAGACGAGCTACTAGAATGAGATTAGATTATGTAAAATTAGCATTAAATGTACCAATTAGACTGACCCTTAACATCACGTAATTCAACTGCTTTCTAATGATGCTTTTTAAATGAGAAGCTGCTTCTGCACAGTGGACATGTCGATTGACCCGAACTCTTGAACCATCTGTATAAACAAGCTGAGTGGAAATTATGATGGCACGTTGGGCAAACCTTGTTTGGAGTGGAGTGGTCAACTGCATTGATGATCGAGTAGCAAATAGCACAATCCTCATATCCGGCAAACTTGGAGTCCACGTTCTCCTTGAAATGTTTCACTGCATCCATTATTGACATGTTTTGGAAGTTGATCATATACTGGAAGGATCTTATCCAAGCTTGCCATTTCTTTTCTTTAATTCCAACTCTCGACAATCCCCTCACCGATATTTGGGAAAGAGGATAATCAGCTGGGAGGGAAATCAATATTTCCATTGTTTGATCATCGATTTCACAGGAACAGGTCACTTCGTGAACTGTCTTGTTCACTTTCAACTTAAACTTATCATCTTCAGTAACATCTTTCAGACTCAACGAATCAAGAATATCATCGATAAGAATTGGGCTTATGTATGTTGCAATGAACGTGTTGAGCCTATTTTTGAGCTGAATGTCCCTGATGGAAGAAAACCATTTACGGACGACACTTCCACCAATAAACCGCATCATCATGTAGAGGAGATTCACCTCCAATTTTCTCTTTTCCGACTTCTTATCCAAAGAATCACCATCAAGATCCACAGAGTAATTGCTGACATACTCAAAACTCGATCCTTCTGGGAATTTGAACGTGCCCACATCTATGTAGTCGACTAGCAAAGCTAAACTATTATAAATCAACCCCTCACTCAATTGCTCAATGTATCTGTCCTTCAACTCCTGAGTTATGGAAGGAAAATGCTTTAAAATTAAATACCAATTCCAAAGATAGGTAAGCGTATCACTATCAGAAAAATCGTAGGCACGGTCAATCAGAGTTTGCGGAATCTTCACATCATTTATCAACTCCTTATCAAGTGAGGTATCAACAACAAGTTTATCTTGTACTTGAGGAAGAAGCTTGCAGATCATTGAAACGGATAGCCGTTGAATCTTCACAACAGGAGAAACCAAGTATTCAAACAAATTAGCATATTTAGGCTGAAAAAGTTTCAATGGTACGTGATTGTTTAAAAGAAAGGTCAAAATATCTAGCACCATAAGCAAAGGTCCATTGGCATTCTGAATGTCAAGAAGATTAAACAAATATTCGACCACTCCCTTTTGTATATCTTCTTGGTACTCGGAAAGAACAGTCTCATCGCACTTAGCAAAAAACGTCTTGACTAGCCGGAGAGTAAAGTACGAAAGCTCTACTGGTTGCTTATCTGCAACAAGCATATCCAATGACTCTGTACAAACTCTCATAATAAGTTCGCTTACCCTGTCCTTAGTTTCCTGCGGAAGAACAGAAACATTTATATCTTGAGCATTTATTAGGTAATATGTTGCAAATTCAAGAAGAGCTATTCTCACTGCAGTAAACTCGGTATCGTAGGAAATATCACAATCAAGCCAAGCTGTCAACGTATTCAACATCATCATAAATCTTTGAGGAGGGAAAAGCGGCTTGCTATCAATGAACTTTGAGGATAGCATCAAGTTAATCAGTAAAAGTGACTTTAAACCCGACCCTAAAATATCCTCCGTTGACCTTATACCAATGATACTGGCAGCTATCCGATTTCTGTAGGTAAACAGTTTATCTGATTGTATGATGTCCCGATCACAAAGAAGTAGCACAGTCATCCTTCTTTGATCAGACGCAATAAACTTCAATGATGCGTCAGATATGCCCAAACGACTAGGCGATTTATCATAAACAAAGCTTGCAACTCTTGCATATACTCTATATGTGTAAAACTGAATACAGTTATTCTTTGATTCAAGAAGTTTTTCAAGATACTGACAATGTCCCTGAACAATTAAATCCTTTGCAAAAATGCTCTCTAAAGAGCAGGAATTGAAGAAACCGTCAAGATATTCATCTCTAAAGCGTTGGAATGTATTGTGTGCATTATATGGTTCACTCGATAAAAATGAACAATCAGATATTATCTCCAAAAGCAGCATAACATCCGTAGCCAAATCAAAATTAGACAACAGTAGATCCGCCTTGCCCCTTAAAACTTCAGCGTAAAACAATAGTTCGTTTAGTTTCTTCAAATTCTTGAATTCCAAACTCTCTTGCGAGTCCGAAAATAGGTATAATGATGTGCCGAATATATTAGAAACAGTCAATTCTGTGGTTGGAGAACGTGGTATAAGTTCCTCAATCTCAGAAACAAGTGATTTAGGTATGTACTTCGACAAAGTTTCCACGTCCAAGACATCTAAATTACTTCTAATTAAACTATCCCCTGGGGACTCTGAAAATGCAACTTTTAAAGCATCAAGGTACGCATGCATGAATAAATCCTCATTAATATGCTTCAGTAACAAATCAAGAAGTTTCTTCGAGCTTTCACTTTCTTGAGTTTTGATCAAGTACACAAGAAATTCATTGTTTGAGGTACTAAACGTAATCATTGGTATATCTTGATAATACTCTTCACATTTCCTCACGAAAGAAGGAGTGTTTGAGTGAAGTACTGATTGCACATAAAGTTTTTCAAGTATCTCCGGATTCAAAAATTTGAAAAGCGCCTCATCATTTTCCTCAGTCTGCTTATCCCTAGCTGTATGCTCTAAAAGATACTCCTTGATGTTGGGAGCATCTTCAACTTGAAAATCTTTGATGTGACTAAGATTATTTAGAACAAGGCTCTCGCTTTTTGTTTCCTGTAGAGAAATAAATTCAGCATCAACTGCTTTAGAAACTGATAGCGAGTCAAATAAATTCGAGTTCCAGTAATCAAGAAGAATACCAAAGACCAATTCTGGATTTCCTTTTGTAATAAATGAGTCTATTAAGGGTATGTAATTAGCAATAATATTCTTAGCCTGATTGATATTCATCTTGATATATATATCAATGATGTCAAGTGCCAAGGTAGGGTATTCGTCAGTTTCATCACGTAAAGACTCAACCGAGTTGGTAATTAATTCTAAAAGAAGATCAGATTCATTTTCCTGCAATAACGAAATAAAGTTTTGACAAAATTCTTTTTGGTGCACAATCTTGTACTTCAAAGAAGCATACTCAATAAGCCCTGAAGGTAATGCATCTAGGATTGCGGAATTAATGTCTAACAATATATCGGCATCATCATTTTGATAAACTTTTAAATTCTTCATAAGAGCGAGCATACAATTTGAAAGGTGACGAGGAGAATCAAGAATTTTCACAAGCAGGCATGCTACTCTATTTATTAAGAGTGTCTGACTATCATCCTCCAATGCAGAGTAAACCTTGTGCACGAAATTCATATATGTTTTGAATGCGTTAACTTTAAATCCCGGTAATTTCTCATTCTCAACATCAGTCTCCAAAATTCCTAAATAAAGCTTAACCTTGTCATATTTTTTAATTGGTAAAAAGTCGTATGGAAGTAAGGTTAATAATGTGTAAACAATGTCATAATATAGAGGATTTGATCCCAAGGATCCAAGACGTAGTGTATCAAGAAGATTTGGCTCCGCTTTTCTAGCAGTAAGCCAAAATGCAGATTTGCGCTTAGTCAACACAGTAAGTGCGTCAAGAATTGCAAGTATCGAACCAGAATATAATGCAGGATTTTGCTTCTTGTTAATCTTTAAGCCCTTAACAGCGGCCGAAGATAGCTTATCAAAGTAGTTTGAATCGGCGGCAAATTCACCATTTTCATTTGCGGATAAAAACAATCGAATGGTTTGGTATATTGCTTTTTTAAGAAGAGGATCTTTGGTGGAAAAGATTGAAAGATACGCCGAATTGGTAAAAAGTGAAAGAATCTTCGTCTTGGTATCTTTTGTCACATTTATGCTCTCCGAGCGTATCCGACTTAACAGATCGGAAAAGAGTAAAATAGTGGATAAAAGAACACGATGGTACTTTGCACGACTCTCGTCCTTATCAATAAATCTCTCATCGGAAAGAGTATCTTGTGATTCGAGTGTGATTACTTGAAACACATAGTTTGTGATTTGATCTGTGAAGATTTTCCATAAGCCATCTAATTTTGCCTGATCGTTATTAAACGTGGCATAAAGATCTTGTTTACATAGTTTAGATGTAGATCGGTCAGCATCGAACAATCCAGAAAGCCATACTCCAATTGTGTCACGAAGATACTTAGAAAACTTCTTTTGGAGAATCCTCACATATTGGGACTGTACTTTGTGCGAAAAAGTCCTCACTTTCCTTGACTCATCTATTCCAAGCATGGGATACATCTGACACCAAGAAATAATGGCGATATCATTTTTTATAATGGAAGGATTGTGCGATATTCGGTCAAAAAGCTTTGCAATGGATTTCTCCCTTGTTATGCTATCATGCTTTTGAAGCCCTCTAAATAGCAACTGCAGTTCAGTTGACTGTAAAGCGTTGGGATCAGGAACTCCAGTTATATAATTGAGAGAGACTTCAAATCCATTTGTCCCAAGTCCCAAATCTGCCTCTGCCTGGTATCCAGATGTGAAACCAAAACCCATGTTTTCAATCAGATTTTTATTCCTGACGTACAATCTATAATAAATGTCTGTTTAATTATGAACATATTATGAGTGGCGAAATGTATAGTAAGTGTAGTTCAACTTAGATCTATCGCTGAAAAAGTTTTCCAGGACTGAAAAAATAAATGAAAACTAAAAATTTCGAAAGGTACATTCATAATGCTCCAACCATTAGATAAAGTAACAGATATCCCACTGGGTAATATTATAATGAAAACAGAAAATTTGTCAAGTTGTCCAATTTAACTTACATAATTTTGGATTTAACTCATACAACTATTAAAGATCATCACCGACTCATTCTTTGCGTTATCATTTAGTCCAGCGTGAGGAACATAATAAAGGTGTAAAGATGCGCTTACGTAGAAGAAAATAAGAAAAAAACGGGAAAAAGATGGATGGGTTTAAACAATAAAAACAAACAGCAGCAATATCTTAATGTAGAAGTACATAAATAAGGGAAATTTAAATTATCGAAGTGGCTTTATACACAAGACTATTACAAATTTTGTTGATCCTGTGACACATAATTCCCGACGCATTAGACACAATAAATGAATTTTGGATATGTTGAAAACCTTTATTACTGTTTTAAGGATCATACCTTTTAATCACAATCTCCTTCTTAAGAAAATGTCTTGAACTACATAAATGTATTATGCTGCTTAGGTTGTTTACCTTTCGATCTCCTCTCCAATTTTCCCCTTTTTATTTTTTGATCTAAAATTCTGAGTTTGTTTATTTCTGATTCTTCCCTATTTTCAGATCATTTTTTATTTATCCCTATGTATGAAATTCTCATCCCATTGCCAGCCTTGTTACTACTCCATTATATATTAGTTCATCGTTATTGAGGAACACGATCCTTTTTGGTGACATTTAATCAGCAAAAATATACCAATCGAAATTCGAAACCCGCCAACATTTAAGGCACTTTTTTCGTTGAAATAAATCCCCCACCAAGATTATAACTACCAATCTTTCATTATCCTGAAGGTGAACAAAAAATGCATCACAAACTTCACACAGATGCAATAGAGTTTCTCAAAAATAAGGTGTATCTGGGATCATATGACCAAGCACCAGAAAATTCAAGCAGCTTCGTCTATTTCACAGTTGAGGATGCACTTCCATATAATGCATTCCATTTAGATTTCGGTCCATTACATATTGGTCATCTCTATAGATTCGCAGTTGCCCTTCATAACATCCTCAATGACCCAAAGAACAGCTCAAAGGCGGTAGTCTTTTATTCGTCTAGCAGTGCTAAAGCTAGAGCAAATGCTGCTTGTATTCTTTGCTGTTATTTAGTTCTTGTGCAGGATTGGGCACCTCACCAGGTTTTACAGCCAATATCACAGATTCAACCTCCACTAATGCCATTTCGGGATGCGGGCTACTCGAAGGCAGATTTCGAGCTCAGTATACAGGACGTTGTGTACGGGATATGGCGAGCCAAAGAGAGAAATATGATAGATATAACAAATTTCAATTTGGAGGAGTACGAGCAATATGAAAGGGTCGACCAGGGTGATTTCAACCTGATATGCGATGAATTTATTGCATTTGCATCTCCCAGACAATCAAGGCCAGGGGCACCTTTGAATCAACCATTTAGAAAGCTTTTGCAGTATTTTGTGTCGCATAATGTCGAGCTAGTTGTCAGATTAAACACCCATCTATACGACAAGAACGAATTTGAAAAAAGAGGCATCAAGCATCTGGATATGATTTTTGAGGATGGAACTTGCCCTACAATGGAGCTGGTCCAAAAGTTTATTGGTGCTTCCGAAACGATTATATCCAACGGTGGAAAAATTGCCGTTCATTGCAAAGCAGGTCTTGGAAGAACAGGGTGTCTTATAGGGGCATACTTGATATACACGCATGGATTTACAGCAAACGAGTGCATTGGCTATATGAGGATGATGCGTCCGGGCATGGTTGTTGGGCCTCAGCAGCATTGGCTATATCTTCATCAAAATGAATTCAGAGATTGGAGACACACTATGGTGCTAGATACAGAGCCCGATAAATCGATTGGCGGCCTTTTCCCATTGATACCGCTTGATGCATATAAGGAAAGAAGACGTCAGAGGAGGCGAATGGAGACGGAAAGAGACAACATGGATATGAATGATGCTGACATACCCGCAGATGAATCCGTAGAAATTCCATCCATGGGAGGAAGGAGGAAAGTTTCCACACAATTACGACAAGCAGCTTCAGAAGCCATTCCTTCGGATAATCCCGGACAGCCCCGCAAATATATAGGGAGAAATGGCCGTTATACAAACTCAGACGAGGAGAGAGACAACGAGGATGATGCTCCATATACCTCAACAGTAGGGAATAATGCAATATCAAGCAGTCCGAGGAAAGAGATGAGTGTCTTTAATGAAAATCAGGAGAATGTTGTTCCAGTAGTTGATGACGATAGTGATGTTTTTATGGGTGATAAGGATTCTAAGGTGTCCACTCACTTGACCAGGAAAACAGCAAATCACTCATCACCTACAAAGCATCATAGGTATCCATCTCAATTTTATAGGAGGACAACAACCACAACTAAGACAACAACTACGATTGCATCGTCTCCTCCGCCATCTAGGTTTGCAAAGAAGAATGGTGCTGATTCAGCGATAAAAGGTGCGAAGCAAAGGTCAATAAGTTCAACCAGGTCTATAAAGGGAGGAAGAGTTTTGAGTTCTGAGGGAATAATAGGCAATCCGGGGGTCCGTAAGCTGTCTGCAAGACGTTACGAATCCTAAATTATTGGTATATAAAGCTTCTTCTTGGGACTAAATTTATAATATAAAGTTCTTTATTGTGAGTGTATTTCAAGTATTACAGGGACTAGTACTTTTCTAATGGATATATATATATTTTTTTTTGCACAGCCTCACAAATAATTCAGAGGTAAACATCAGGAATGGCGAGAACGTAAACTTGAAAGTATAACCCGAGAACTAATGATCTGTCATATTTTAACAAGTTACTTTATAGTATCTCAATGCATTATATAAGGTAGGGATTGGAACTTGAAATTTGTGAATTCTAAAAGTGAAATTTTCAACACTACTGCTGTCTTTATCCATCAACTAACTCCTCAGGACAAATCATTCATTCTTTTAGATGGACATGATAAATTCCCCTAAGCACAAGGAGTTTAAATCCAGAATCCCCACGTTTGTGGGCCGAATTAAGAGAAAAACACCAATAGCTAATGTGCCAACGCAGACACTCAAAAGTTCATTTGGGAAGGATAATATATACAGTGAATATGTGGACGTTCTTGATGCTTATATGAATCAAGATATTCTCTCCGAGAGACGTCAGCTGCGAAAGTTACGGAGCCAAGTAGAGCTTGCAAAAGTGCAGTTGGAATCCATAAATGAGGACAAATGCGAGTATCAGCGCAAGAAACGGAAGCTGGAATTGTCAATAAAGGAGGGAAATGAGATTTATAATAAGTTAGATGAAATATTTCGCTCAAGAAACCTTGCCTTGAGTAAAGAGATTCAAGATAACCGCCAGCAGTTTGAGCAAAAGAAGAAGGAGATCACTTCAAGATTTTCTGAGAAGTTGGATGATTTTAAAAGTCAGTGCGAGAAGTTGGTAGCTGCATCTACAGTTGATGAGGAAACAGAAAGCAACCGGAATAGAAGGCTGGATGCTCTTAACAGGGAATGCACACAATTGACGGAAAAACTCAAGCAGACGAAAGATGTTTTGGCGTTAAAGTTGGCCAATATTCGAAAAGAATTGGATCTTAAGCTTTTGAAACAGGATGAAGGTGATGAAAGTTTATCGAGGTTACAGAGTGAATCAGCAGCATTAAAAGCTCAGATAGAGCAGACAAAGCTGGAAGTCGACTCACATAAGAAGGAATTAGAAGCTGCAGAAACAAAGTTCAGGTGTTTACAAGATGACATCTCGAAATTAAAGCCTTTTACCGGCTCCATAGAAGTCGAGCTTAAAAATTTGAAAAAGGAGGAAAGTCAACTTGATTCCGATATTGAGCTGATAACAGCTGGAAATAAGAAATTGGAGGGTGGCTTGTATAAAGATATGGAAAATAGGTTTAGTTTGGCTACCAAGAGATTGCGGGATTCAGAAAGTATAGCCTTCAGACTTAAAAGAGAAATTGAGAAATATCAAGATTATATTCCGTTATACGTGATGGCCTCGGATTCATCGTATTGCGTAAAAAATGCCAACTTTATACCCGAAGCATCAAATATTATACCATGTATCATTGCTCATCTAGATGATTTGGAGGCCGGAATATCACATGCAATTTTACTATTTAACATTGAAGATCCAGAAGGGACTTGGAAAGTTTTGAGCAAATTCTTAAGTACATTAGGTGCAGAGAATATTTCAAGCTTTTCAGATAGCCAATTCGGAGAAGTTATGGCTTCAGTTGAGTCAACATTTAAAAATGGCACTAATCTAACATTTAATAAGAATGGCAAAGTGGTAAAGGCATCGGTTATCTTCCTGAGCTTGCAATTACAGAATAATATTGTGCAAGCGTTGAATAATGTATATTTGCGTCTTTCTACTTTGACCGTGGTTAAGGTAACATCTGGATCTGAAAAAGCAGTTGTGGAAAGGCTTCTTGAATACAGAAAAGCGGGAAAGCAAGCTGTGTATGCATACAGGAACGAGTGTCCATAATATCTACAAGCATGAGAAATAAGAATGTAGCAAAACAAAGTACGAGAGTAAATTACTGGAGAGTAAGCAATCGTTTCACGAGTGTGTGCGTAATTGTCTAATTGTTTGAAGATGATGCCGGCAGTAGCTGCAACGAAACTTCAGAGGGGGAAAAAAAAAACTAATAGCCATGATCAGACATCCATGTGGAAATCTCCTTTCCGAAGAACTCAGAAGTTAACTCGGGATCGTATCTTTCCAATCTCTGAAGATACTTGATTAGGTCGTAATTAATACTGCTGTTGATCTTGCTGTCATGCTTATACTCTGGGTGGTGCATGACAAAGCTTCTAATAAACTTAGCGGTTGAAGGAATTTCTCCTGATGCACGCTTGGATATGAACTTGAAGTAAATCTCGAGCAACTCCAGGGCATTTCTTTGCTGCTCAGTCTTTATTTCAAACGTTTCATGAACATACCGCCTCGTCACAGGAACAAGACCTTCGAAGTCCTCGTATCCATTGAAAAGTTGGTCAAGAGATAGTTGAGCAATCACAGCCTTTTCATTCTGTCCATGCCAACTGTTCACACGGAATCCAAACTTGCCATCAGTCGTGCAACCTCTCGTGTGAGCCACCTTCATGTTCTGCTCGGCAACGGATATAGGAACGTAAAAGTTCGGTCTGTACTTGATGACGGCTCTGGCAAGCAAGATGGAGAAAACGCCAAATGCGGCATTCTCGAAGTCAGTGACCGATATCTCCATTGGTCTTATCTCGACCCTCCATCCAGGAACAGAGTCGTTACCCGGAGTAGCTCTCTGCGTAGGAGGTTTGAATCTGAGTGTCTGCCAGTTGGTGGACTGGATGTTCTCGAAATGGTCCGTTTCGGTGGCATCGTCCTGCTTGATCTTCTCCTTAAATATCACTAGTGGGTCTCTGATATACAAATGGGCAAAGTGCCTTGCCAAACGGTGATCAAATCCTGCGGACCGCAATTTAGCATAGACAGCCGGATTAATAGGGCTTTCCACGTCGTTGAGTGATGGCTCAAAGTATGTGTAATCGGCCGAGCTTTCACTCTCCTTGCTTACTGTGCCAACAGATGTAATGTGGCTGAGACCGTCTATTCCAGGCTGGCTGTGTATGTCTCCCAGGTACTGATCAACAGAGTCGTATCTTGACTTCGGGATGTATATCACATTTGCGTTATCAGCAATGCCTCCTCTGGCTTTGTGTCCTTGCAAAGTTGCTTCACCTCTCTCTTCCGGACATCTATCATCAACAGCACCAGAAATGACATTCCAACGCACATCCTGGTCTGCAAGGCGGCCTTTCAATATTGGTGTTGCCGCAGTAAGTGCTAGTAAGGCCGGTGCAATGTTAACAAACGAGTCGTAAACGTATCTCGCCTCGTTAATATCTGGAGCCTGCAGTGTGACTTGAAGGCAGCAGCAGCCCATTCCAAAGCCCATTGAATCCATGTAGATGTGGCCAGGCTTTGCTGCACCGAGGAATGCTTCATCATCTCCGCTGAAAAGCTCCCGCTTAGGAATCGAAGAGTCAAGATGCGTCATGTCCGTGTTTGTATCTTCAAACAACGGAATATTGATCGCAACTTTCTGGCCTCTTCTTCTTCTTATGTTGGCAGTGAGAGTTGGGAACCTCACATGCTGGTTGATCACCTCGTCTGGGAGGAAAAGTGACTGCGAGGCCGGACCTTTAGGCACAGCCTTCGGATAGGTGAAGTCATCACATCCCATGGTGGGGAAAGCAGTCAACGTTGCCGCGTGCACATTCTTGTCACCCATCTCGTTATGTGCAACAGTTCTCCTAACGCTCATGTTTTGCTCCACCTCTGCATATCCTTCAATAGTCTCACCATCGTATGGCTGGTAAGGTGTGGCTTCAAGCATAAATCTTCCATATTCCGGGTGGAAAAGAATACCCTGGTCGATTGCCCTTTGCTTATCCTTGCCATGTTCTCCCAGATTTTTCAACACTTCGGTCTCGTTTAGCGATAACTGGGCAGTCTTGGCCTTATCGTCGATCCTGATCATGTGATACTCGATCTCGTCACCCCAGAAAAAGTGATCGTTGTGACGGCCCTTGGCCGCATTAAAGCAATTCACTAATTGGTTGATACCATGATCCCGAACATAGTCGTTGTATTGACGAGATTCTGCCCATGACAGAGGCGTGCCCTGAGAAAGTAAACCCATGCTTGCGATTTTCCGCGATAGAATTCAAGATTGCTGTACCAATGTTACTGGCGATGTAGATAATCAAATGTCGGTATGACGATTAGCAACTGTTCAACTTCGTAATGCCAAAGGATCAAAGTTATACCCTGTCAGGATTTCAGCTGTTAGACTTGTTTTGTTTATCTTGAGACTACCGCCAAAAGAACAGAAACAACTAATGAAAAAAGAAAGCCGGATCAGACAAAATGTGGTCGATACCTGAAAGCAGTAAATAAACGAAAAGACCAAATAAGTCGAGAGAGCGGTGAATTGTGTGACTAATGTATTCCTACTAATACAGATCGATCAGCCTGCAAATGTATGTATATAAATATATATATATATATATAATTTTTTCGTTTTTTTTTTCTCTCTTTCCCGGAAATCGAGCTATACAATATAATGTACGTTCTTTGTATGCAAGGTCCTCAAAATGAACCGAGGATGCAGGAGCGAAATAATAAGAACTACCCACCAACTTTCATAATTACCATATGCTGAACAACGCATGCCGTGATTTTCGCACCGAAATTTTTCCATCCCGCTTACTAATTGGATCTTGCGCAGATTAGCATGGGTTGATTGATAAGGGACCCTACCTCATTTCCTACTCCTGATGTCCTAATATATTCTCCACGACGTCTAATTTTCTGAGTCTTGTAACCATATCTTGTAAAAAGCTTGAGGCTTTGTCATTTCTTGACACAATGCAGAAATCAGTTTTAGTTCTTTGTCGATGCTCTTTTCATGTTTAGGCGCCGGTATTATTTAAATTTCAAAAAAAAAAAATTTTCTTATTCCTTCTACATCCATATTTCACAACTATGGCGTTTGGACCTAAATTCGACATTCTGGTTAGTACTGTCTTCCCGCTCGATTACGGAGCAACTGACTGCACGAACGATTTTCAACCTCTATTCCCGCATTTTACGTCGTGGATTTTATCGTTTCTTGCGGTTTCTTATCGAAAATTCACTCCCTTGCATCACTATACCTCCAAATATGGTTGCTTTTATACATACACTTTTTCTGGTTATCCTGCTCCCCCCTGCATATCCAAATCTTTTTCAATCAAGTTAGTTGTGTTTCCTTCACTACATTGTATGTGTCTCTTTTGTTGGCCATTCAAAAACATGCTAACCACTTTTTTGTAGCATCGTTCTCCTGTCATCCTCAACTTTGGCAACACAGCTCAAGCCACAATTTTTATCTAGCAGGACGATTTGCTGTAGGTGTGTCCATACAGTAATTAATTTTGCAATCATCCCGAGAGTATCCTTATAATGAGTATGAACTGTACAGCATTATCTATGGATATATTCATCACTGTGCTATCTGTGATTACTGTTTTTGTTTTTTTTTAATTTCATATTAGTCCGTGTTTTGCAGTATCTCGATGCACACGTGCAATAACGAAAGATATCTATCTTATCAAGGACAGCTTATCTGTGGCGACGCGTCTGTAGCGTCGATGCAATCTCAAGCTTTCCCTTCACAAAAAAAAAAAAAAAAATTCAGTGTCAATATTTCTAGCCAGATAAAAGCTGATTAGTCTGCTAGCCTAGTCTGAGTACCACATTGAAACCCTGTCCTCATTAATTTGAGAGAATTCCAACTTAGAGAATATATACAGTTATTCCGAATGAGTGTGAGGCAGGTGGTAATACCCGGCGATCATATAGAAGTTGAATCGCAGAAAAATAGGTCTTCAATAACATTAGGCCCTCATATATCTCTCGTACCTACAATTGGCACACACACGCTAAATCCAACCACTGTTGGACTTTTGGAGGAAAAACATCTTTCGGCTAAGCGTACAGTTTATTATGTTGAAGCAAATTCCAAAAGATATCTTCCCGAAAGTGGTGATAACGTTATTGGTGTCATCATAGGGTCGTTTGGAGATTTCTATAGGGTGTCTTTAAATGATTTTAGCGTGCCGGTTGTTCTTAACCAGTTCAGTTTTCCAAATGCGTCGAAAAAAAATAGACCAAGACTTGAAGTTGGCGACTTGATATATGCCAGGGTGGAATCGGTGAATCCAAATGTGGATGCTGAAATCAGTTGTGTTGATCCAACCACGGGAAAAGCCGAAGGCTACGGTAAATTAGAAGGTGGAATGGTTTTTAAAGTTAAACTTGCATATGCAAGAAATCTCCTCTTCGATCCGAATGCACATATTCTTACAGAGTTGGTCACGAAGTGTAAATTTGAGATAGCAATTGGTGTGAACGGTAAAATATGGTTCAAAACGGATGACATTCTCAGCACTATAGCATGCGGAAGATGTATTGAAAAGAGTCAGCAGTGGAGAGATGCAGATATCAAAGCAAATGTGGAGGATGCTTTTGCGGAAATGAAAAAGTCGAAGGACGAAGGTGATAACTAAACTACTTTTATAGACGAAATGATACGTATATATGTTGGTTTGCATAGCATATTATACATTGTACATTGTAATTTGATTGATTGTTGGTCGTGTATTATATCAGGTATCTAATTTATCCTCATCCTGAAATGGTGACGCAGCTGTAGCTTTATCGTTGTGCAACCCACCTACCATACTTAGAGAAGAGTCCTCACTCTTCTGATTTTCTTGAATAGCTATATCTGCACCATCGGCTGAATGCAGTTTACTAATGTCTGACTTCGGGTCAGAAATGTCTTTTTCGCTTTCATTATCAGTTACTGCAATTTCAGCAGTATGTTGTTCCGGTTCTTTAAAGCTGAAATAAGTAGGCTCACTTTCATCTGACACAGCAAGTACCTTCTCCTCTTCAGCAACAGCCTTGTCCACCTTCTTCTCTTGCGTTTCATCAGCAGATTTTCTTTCATTTTCAAGCGTATCCCCATGTCTATCATTCGTATCTGCACTTGCATGCTCAATTGTGACATCTCCATCAGTTTTGTTTCTTAATTGAGAGTTGTCGTAATGCAAACTTTCCTGGGAGTCAATACTCTCATCCAGACTTCCAAACGAAGAAGCCTGACTGGACAAGTCATCATAATCATCTTCCAAATCTGTGTCAGTTCCAACTTCCCACTTTGTCCTGTCCTCGATGTCTTTTTCCACTTTCCATTCATTCATGCAATCAACAAACTGACGATACATGCCAAGGTCTCTGTTCGATATTTCAACCTTCAGCATATCCTTGTAATTTTTCAATAGGTTCTCTGCCTTCTTTCGAAAGGCATCATCATAGCGAACTCTAGCCGAGTTGATGGAATTCTCATAAATTTGCAAATCCTCTTCGTATATCTTTGGTGATGACAATTTATACATGTCTTTAAATGGTATCTGCTCCGGTACATTGGTCTTTCCACTAATAGAACTGTTTCCTTTCAAATATCCTTCGTCAATATAGTCAAATGCATCTTCATTCAATGCTTGACTTGAAGGGCCTGTAATGATAGGAAGTGTCCTAGTATCATCTATCAAAGCATTTATCTCATTGTTTGTCTTCTCTAGCATTTCAGAGAGATAGCCATGGCTTTTTTCCACCCTCTTGTACTTTCCATAGCTATTTTTCAAAGCTGTGAGCTCGAAGTATGACTCGTCACCTTCAGTCCCAGAAGCTAAAGATGCTTTGCTTTCTTCAGATTTCTCATCATCAGTATGCTTTTCCTTTGTATCCAATTTTGCTTCCTCCTCCTGCAATCTCTCCTCAAGCAGCTCCTCTCTTCTGGGTTTTCTCGATTTAAACGGAGAAACATACTTCTGATCAGCGGCGTTCTGAGAATCAAGCTCAAGAGAATATACGCTACTGCTATAGATACTCTTCACATCATTTGCACAAGTTGATTGTGTATTATCAGAAACAGTTGATGCCTTTTCGTTATCCACATCTTTATGGTTTCCTGTATGTGAGCCATTGCTTAACCCACCCGCAGTAGCACTTCTGTTTGTATAGTGCAGAGTAGAATTCATGTTGTACTCAAACGAGTCTCGAAATGAACTCAATTCTCTAGCCGGGTACTTGCTATTCCAATAGTTATCGAAGAATCCAGGGTAAGGGTCTATCTTCAGCACAGTCAATTTCTCTAGTTGATCGAAAAGCGGGCCTTTTATCTCCTCCTGTAGCTGCATTAGCTCTTTCTTCCGGTCGATAAGAAAACTGTCCGTGTACCAGTGGGTATAGCTAGGCCTGTAGTTAAGGCTGATACCAAGATAGTTGTTGTGTAGATAATAGTCTGTATTTAAATCCCAAAGCATTGGATGTCCCTCCTTGTAGACATAGTTTCCAAGAAATAGGTTTATGGCATCTTGCCGTTGCGCATCAATAAAAGAATTGCTGTAAAACCTCTTGACACTCTCAATCATATCCCTGGAGTGTGAGCTCCATTGGTTGATCTTTCTGTATGTCTGCAGTGTGTTCACCAAATGCGATCCTCCGTATTGCATGGCGATTGTATCTCCATGATCGTGAAATAACTCGGTCCAACTGTTTATTGCATCCGAGTCGTACTCTAAATAAATGTTCTCGGTATAACCCAATGCCTTCAATTGGTGTCCAAGTGCTCTTTTCCCTATCACAAATTGGGCGGCATTGGTTCTATCAAGACAATCAATACAGTTTGTTCGGCATATACCATGTTGAAGCTGTGTGTCGTTAAGCGTTCTGCCATTATGGAAAAAGCCAGTTATCTGCAGCGTCTTTTCACTATAGCATTCAAGCCAAGTTATAACATCCTGGCCATGACTCTTAGATGCCCGAGACATATCCCAGGCTGTGTATATGATCTTCTTCTCTTCAGGGAGAAACTTGTTTAGGTAATCCACACAATTGCCAAACTCTTTCAAAAGCTTTGTTTCTCTGGGGCTTTTCTCCTTTTGCTTTATAAGATTGAGAATCTGAATAGGCGCCCCGTACCTTTTAAACAAATCATCAAAATGAAGAGCAGCCGCCGAATAGAAAGGATCGATCACGTTTAATTCGATCGGTGGTTTCGTCATACGGATATTTGGAGCAGTTGCCTGCGACCAAGACAACGGAATTGATCCCCTGTGTTGCACAAAGGAGGTGTATCTTGGATTATTGAAGAATCCAGCCTTTGGATCGTGGAAAGACGACGTTAGCATATCCGATACTATTTGCTCGGTCTCGACCTCATTCGCAACATTTCCGCTATCGTTCACACCACGTTTGAAGAACCTTGCACCGGCAAAGTGGTGCGATCTTCTTGCAATTAGTGTGATGTACACATCAGATCCAAATATTGAAAGCTTGATCTGGTCGACAAATCCGTGCATTATAGGCTGAAACCAATCGTAGACTCGATCAAATGTGAGTAGAACCGGTTGAAGCAAATGCGAATTCCACACAAAGCGGTCGTTATAGCTGAAATCGCCTGTGTTCTCCTCTGCGGTCTTTATTTGCGGAGTAGACGTATTTGATCTCGTGGCATTTGTTTCATAAAGCCCCATGAACTTTTTCTTGAACCGCACCACGTTTCTCTGCAGAGTGTTTGTCAAATCGTACGTATAGCTGAAGTAAAACGTCTTTTCCAGATCAATGCTTAGGAATGTATGTAAGAATCTGGCTTCTTCCGAGTTTCTGGCAGGCTTTTTGGGATTATGTGTCACGGGGATTAGTTCTGTATCGTCAACATGATATATATAGTGTCCACCCAATATTGCCGCCGGCTTTCTCTTGGTGACTGCTAAAAGATAGTAATACTTGGTAAATCTGATAAATCCAAGCAGACCAACAGCAGTAACCTTTTTCGTCAATCCGTTATCGCTGGAGTCCTCCAATCCGTTCAAAACATCCATTATTTCCGTCCTGTTGAAGTAAACGTTGTCCTCCATCACGACTAGCTTTTCTGGATCGGTAAAATCGATCTCCAATATTCTAAAGACAGTTTCTCTCGTATTGCTGCCAACTATATACATTCGACGACTTGTCACATAAACGGTATATTTCGTAAGTCCTGGTCTTTTTGGTTTAATTGCCACAGTCGATGGCTTCACAGTTCCAGAATCTGGCTCCTGAATTGGGCTGTTGTCTAAATCATTGAAATGTTCCTGGCCTACTTTCTTAGATTCATGGGACGAAACATTTTTGATTGATGCAGAAGAACTGTCGTTTGGACTGTTTCCATTGTCAACAACGCTTCCAGACTCAGGCATCTTTGTTTATAAAGTGTTAGAAGTATGATTTGTGTTAGGAAAGAGTTTTCGCCTTGGATGTGTTCATCAGTTGCTGAATGTGAAGTACAATTTAGAAGCATATTTACATTTCCGTGGCCCAATTTTTTACTTTGCATTATTTTTTTGATGTGTGCGAGATCACATTATCGCTCTACTATATGAAAATTCAGCCGTGCATGAAGTATATAGATATACAGCATATCAGAATTTCAATTACACCAACCATATTAACCATATCCATTCTTGGATTCTCATTAAACAAGTTATAACCAAATAAATAAAAAAAAAGGTCATCTAAAAAAATGTAAGCGCACAATCAGCGTTCCTTCAAGAACAATTGTTGATGACGTTATATAGTGTAAGCGATATCGCTGTGTCAGTCAGGCAGAAGAAAGAAAACTCAAGTTCGAGGTTCTGCACACTTATTTGTCGTTTCCATCGTAATCCAAAACACATCCGTGGGAGGCATCGGAAACCAATCTGTAGTAATGGTACAAAGTACCCCTGTTGTATCTTGGGGCAGGCTTCTTCCATGTCTTTCTTCTCTGGGCCAGAACGTCTTCAGGAACGTTCAAGTCGATGATGTTCTTGTTGGCATCGATGACGATCTCGTCGCCATCTTCGACAAGTCCAATTGGGCCGCCTTCGCATGCCTCAGGGACAATATGGCCAATCAAGAAACCGTGCGAGCCACCTGAGAATCTACCATCGGTAAGCAAGGCACAATCCTGGCCAAGGCCGTATCCCATCAAAGCCGACGAAGGCTTCAACATCTCAGGCATACCTGGGCCACCCTTTGGACCCTGGTAACGGATGACGACGACAGTTTTTTCGCCCTTCTTGATCTCACCCTTCTCCAAGGCACGAATGAAGTCATTCTCCTCATCGTACACCTTGGCCTTACCTTTGAAGTATGTACCTTCCATTCCCGTGATTTTGGCAACAGATCCCTTCGGTGCAAGCGTTCCTTTCAAGATCTGGATGTGGCCAGTTGCCTTGATTGGATTCGACACTGGTCTGAGGATATCCTGGCCAGATGGAAGATCCTTGTACTTCTCCAAGTTCTCCTTCATGGTCTTACCGGTGACGGTGATGCCATCACCCTTGAGGATACCTTCCTTAAGGAGGTACTTCATCACTGCAGGGGTGCCACCAATCTTGGCCAACTCAGCCATCACGTGGCTACCGGAAGGCTTGAAGTTGCCCAACAAAGGCGTGTTGTCGGAGATCCGCTGGAAGTCCTCGAGTGTGAGCTTGACGCCTGCGGAGTGTGCAATGGCGATCAAGTGAAGAACCGCGTTTGTGGATCCTCCGACGGCCATAGTGTAGGCAATGGCGTTTTCGAACGACTGCTTGGTCATAATATCGCGTGGCCGGATATCCTGGACGATCAAGTTCTTGATTGCCTCACCAACGCTCAAGCACTCGCCCTTCTTGGCGTCCGAGACGGCTGGAGAAGATGAAGATGTTGGAAGAGACATTCCCAAGACCTCGGAGGCAGATGCCAAGGTGTTGGCGGTGTACATACCACCACATGAGCCTGGGCCTGGAATTGCGTGTCTGATGATGTCCTCACGCTGCTCCTCATTGATATCGTGGGCCAAGTAGGCACCGTAAGACTGGAAGGCAGACACAACATCTAGTTTGTCTCCAACTCCGGCACAGGTACCCTTACCAGGCAGAATTGTACCACCGTACACCATGATGGATGGCTTGTTGTGTCTGGCAAATGCTATAAGCACACCTGGCATGTTCTTATCGCAACCGGGGATACCAATGTTGGCATCGTAGTGCTGTCCCTGCATGATAGTCTCGAAAGAGTCTGCGATGACCTCACGGGACTGCAAAGAGTATCTCATACCGGTGGTACCCATCGACATACCGTCGGACACACCGATCGTGTTGAACTGCATGCCCTTAAGACCGGCTTTTTCGACAGACTGCTTACACAGGTTGTTCAACTCCATCAAGTGCATGTTGCAAGGGTTTCCCGACCACCAGCACGATCCAATACCAACCTGGCCCTTACTGAAATCGGCTTTCTTGAAACCAGTTGCGTAAAGCATGGCCTGTCCGGCACCGTTGGATTTTGGCTCTGTGATGATCCATGAGTACTTGTTGAACTTGGTTTTCGAACCCTCTCCTTGCTCTTCTAAAGTAGTGCGAGAAGTAGAGAAATGAACCTTTGAGGCCAAAGCTGCTCTGTAGGCTGTTTTGCTCCACGATTTCTTGACCGTATTACACAATAATGAACTCATCGTGTCTTCTTTAGTCCTAAGCTTACACTTTATGAGCACTGAAGGTAGAATGTCTTACAAGATCAAAATGTTAATGTTCCGTCAGACAGATTTAATTTTTTTTTTAAATCTTTTTTTTTTTTCACTTACGTTCCTATGTTCTATCATCTATATATACAAACACAACTTTTTTTTCCAGCCAACCCGAATAAAGCGGGCGGGAGAAAAAAAATATTTCACTCCAGTGTTTTTCATTGTCCGCTTCTCCTATTTTTCAATCTTCGGACTTCGTGCCTAGGTCACCTATGATTAATACGCATTTCAATTTATACATATACATATATGCATTGCCACTTCAATACCGAACAAATACCTGTTAAGGAAAGCGCTTATTCCAAATATACTGAGATGTTACTCCTCCGATATAATTGACACCTTTATTTTCTATATTCGTATACACACTCTCTATCAAGAACTATGACTAACTATGTAATCAGTCTCGGCACACAAAAAAAAATTACTTTCAATAATTTTCTCTGCGGGCCACCGGCCCGTTGATCGGGTGCAGTTTCTGGCCAATAGATTTGCCGTGTTATGTAAGGACCCATCGGGACTGTTCTGGTCTTCACTTACTTTATTTACATCATTTACTCCTTTACTCCATTTACTCCTTTACTCCATTTACTCCTTTACTCCATTTACTCCTTTACTCCATTTAATCCATTTCCTCTCTACCAGTGACCGTATTAATATTATTCTCGAACCTCGCGTTATGTTTGGTCCAAATTCAAGAGAAATGTACTTATAAAGAAACCTAGTGGGTTTTCTCATACTCTTTGCAATATTCAAGGAAATCCAATACTGCACACTTTTCAATATCAACCATCTCAGTATATATGCTTTCATCAAAGCTTCCTAGCCTTCTCAAAGAGCTTGTCTTGAATGCCTCCATCACGTAATTTATAATGTTGCTTATAAACAAATATTTAACATTCCTGTCTGCCTCACTAATCGTTAGGCCCATAAGATCTTTGTACTCTGGGCTGTTAGAATCTAGCATTTCCTTATTTTCTTCCTCTTTATGGTCATTCTCATTGTTTGGCGCGTTTTGTACTTGTGTTTTCTCGCTAGCTCTCTTTTCGTTATCCGTCTCTTTCAAATTTCCCACTTTGGTGATTTTCCAAAACGGTATGCTATTAGGTGAAAGAACGTTGGGACCATCGTCATGGCATTTCACTGATTTTCCGTCAAAACTGAGAACATCCATGCCAAAATCAAAAGCACCCGACATCATTTCAATTTTGTACTTATCATCGTATCTAACCAGTGTCAGAAGTGCCGGCCTATACGTGGAACTACCACATCCAGATTCCCAACCATGATATTTAAGAAATGAAACCCACATTCCCACATTATTTCCCTCTGTTTGCTCTTTTGTAAAGATTTCCTGCACAATTGAACTAGGAATGGCAATGAGGTTTGTTCCTCCTCTTAGAGAAACACCTGTCTCTATTTCTGTTGGTTCCGCTTTAATTTTTTGAGCCACATCGCAAATTCCATCGTGCAAGGTGCAATGAAGTATTGCTAATGGATCCAATTCATAAATGAAGCTAATCTTATCGCCATCCTCTGGATCCTCAATAAATGGCATCCAGTTCTTTTCAATTGGCTTGAACTCAAGATTTGTTTCACTTCCGAAGTTGAATTCAACAGTCGGTACACTATGCTTATCCTGTTCCCTGTTTCTCCGCAAAGGAAATCCCGCGTACATAGCAACCTGTTCCCGATCATTTATCTGATTAAATACGACAACTGGCTCTGTTTTCCCATTTTTGTCCAATCTCGCAAATATTCTGGGATCTTCAGGTCCCTGTGGCCTGCCAAAATCCTCTGTTATAAAAGAAATATCCATGACGGCGGGGAATTTGGTTGAAATTTTGTCCAAAAGCTTCTCCCGTCTATCGATATTTTCAGTTGCATTGAAATTTCCAAGCTCAGATAATACGGATTCGATTTCTTCACCTGAAAGATCCATAAACCGGAGTCTTTTGCTTTTGATTTCGTTGAAATCCTTGTCAAAAAGCTGCATCCAGATTAGCGACAACCAAGGAGAATTACGTGATTCTGGTGCATACATTATCCGATCAACTTCAAAGTAACATTGTTGGTCCTCTAACCAGATTGCAGAACCCGCAAACCTATACCAGCAATCGTTTTCCATATTGGAAATATCCACTTTTGGAACATCTTCTCCATATCCCGAAATATTTAGATATCTCTTAATTGCTGATATATTTACATCATCTCCCAACTGCTTGGCTTCGGAAATCTTGATTTCTGTACTTCTTGTGCTCTTTTCCTGGCCAAATTTCATGTGTTCGCAAATATCCCCGTCATCTTTTCTGTCTGTAGCCAAATATGAATTGAATTGGACTGTCCTTGCCGAACTTATATTCATGAAATATCCGCTTGGCCCTGAATATATAGATGTATTTTCTATCTTAGGTCTCTCCAAAGGCATTAGATCCAGTCGTAGTAGAGATTGATCCAACAACTTATAATAATACTCCCTAGCATTTTTGATTTCATCCTTGGTTGGAATGAAAGTTTCTTTCCCACCACTGATAGTACTATTACGGTTTGTAATCAGTCCCAAAGCAAGAGGCTGGGGTTCTTCAAGCTTGCTTGTTAAAGCATCAAGACCTGTCCAGGTACACAACAAAGCTAGTAAAATAAGAAAAATTGTCGGTATTACCACTTTAAAGGCCCTGTGGCCTCGCCAAATTTTTAAGGAGACACCCTTTAAATTCATGGACCAAGATATTGATTATTCTTAGATTTAGCAAACTATACATTTTAAACCCCTGCAAATGTAGAACAGAGCATGGAGAAAAGGAGTGATTACCAGGCTATATAAAACTGAAAATGGGCTGGCTCAACTTAGGAACATAAATGCGGATCAAAAAAAGCAGATTTACTTATATATAAGACCTGAGGTCTTAACTTGCCTTTAAATTGAATATCAAAAATCTAATTTTGTCAGTTCATATATGGGAACGGAAAGGATGTAAGCAGGAGACTGTGCGTTATAGGAAAAACATACACAAAAAAAAAAGTGCGATGAGCAGTTTTCGGGAAGTACAAACGGACTGTGGAAATTTGTATTACGGAAAGAATAGCAGGACACCAAACTGTGTATGCGTACCATATTTATTTCGATCAAAAAAAGTAAAAAATTTGAGTAGCACCAAAATTCTTATTATTGATACTAGCACAAGTCTTTCTTTGCATTTTTAATAAGTATATGCATTATCCAGACAAAGCAAAATAAAAATAAAAATAAAAAATACAAACAATAGTGATCTTACTTGTTTCCCTATGTATTATGTACGATGAATCGCTAAATAAGAATCAATATTTTTGGGGGAGAAATTCTATCGTTTAACTAACTGACACAAGTAGTTTGTTGAAATATTAAGCTGTGAGGACTAGTTAAAAAATAGAATGTAGGTATCCGCTGTAGTGATGTTTAATATTAGTGACTAAGAGTTATTTTCAAAAAATACGCCTTCTAAGAATTTTGAACTTCCATAAGCCATGCCTCTAAATACTGCTTAATAAATGGAATACATTGTCAGATAAATTGGAAATATGTATTTAAGGTCTCAAACAAAGGATCAAGGGCTGTTTTTTTTGGAAATTTAATTTTTTTTAGCATGCTTGAATAACAGGATCACCTGAACTTTTGATGCAAAATTATGCAGTTTTCCCAAAATAGTAAAATTCAGAGTATTTAAAATAGAGTTGAATCACAAAGGAAATTCATAAAGATAGTCAACTATAGAGAAAAGGCATGATACATGACTTCAAATGGAGTACAGATTGTTTGCCAGTCATATTTGTGTAAACTTTCGTACATTAATTATTGACGTTTTCAGATACCTTTATGGCGATTTTTCCTCTATATTGTTTCACAACGAATCAAAAGATGACATACAATATTTTTGGATGTATTCCGCAACGAAGAGATACATATTCAGCACGTATAATTTTTAATGGATTCAGTTTTCTTAAGTATATAAAACAACGCAGCCACTATCGACAAATCCACTAAGATCATACTTCCCATACCTTTTGATGATTATATTGATTGATATTAAGAACTGGTCCAGCCACATTTACTTATTGTTCCAAACAACATTATTATGCCATCAAGAGTACTGTAAAAGCTAATGTGCTTTCTCATAATTTTTGCAGTATTGCAAGAAATCATAAGCCGCACATTTCTCTATGTCGACCATTTCCTGTGCCGAATTATCACCAAAGCCTTGTAAGTTATCCCGGAAACTTTTCTTGAATGAGCTAGCCAAATAATTCACAAGATTGTTGATAAACAAAATTTTCACATTTCTATCTGCCTCACTAATTGTAAGTCCCATAAGATCCCTATAGGATGGCATACTAGAATCTTTAGGTTCATCAACTACTTCGTTTGTTTCTTTAGTATCGTTACTTTTCTCTCCATCCTTTTTGTCCTTACTTTTCTCTTCATTCTTATCGCCCTTACTTTTCTCCCCATCCTTATTCTTGTTCAATTTCATAACTTTCCAAAATGGAATGCTATTTGGAGTAAGAACATTTGGACCTCCAGCATCACACTTCACCGACTTTCCATCAAAAGAGAGCACATCTATTCCAAAATCAAATGCTCCAGACATCATACCAATTCTGTAATTATCATTTGTTTTGATCAAAGCAGAAAGTGCAGGTCTATATGTAGAAGTTCCACACCCACTTTTCCATCCGTGGTACTTTATAAAGGATATCCATATCTTTATATTGTATTTGGCCATCTCCTCCTTTGTAAAAATCTCATTCATGACAATTTCTGGTATTGGAATAAAATTTGTTCCCCCTCTTAGGGAAACCTGGGCTCCCATCCTAGTTCCCTTATCTTCTGCTTTCTGGACCATAACGCAAAGGCCATCATCTAAAGTACATTGGAGAATTGATAATGGATCCAATTCATATATGAAGCTAACAATATTTGAATCGGCCGCCTTTTCAACGAATGGCATCCAATTCTTCTCGATTGACTTGAGTTTGAGTTTTGTTTCTGGCCTAAAGTTGAACTGTATGGTGGGCACACTATGTTCTGCATTGCTACTTTTTCTTCTTAAAGGAAATCCCGCAAACATGGCCCGATGGTTAAGGTCGTTAACTTGATTAAATATGACCACTGGCTCTGTTTTACCTTCATCATCTAGCCTTGCAAATATTCTAGGATCTTCAGGTCCCTGCGGTCTACCAAAGTCTTCAGTTGTGAACGAAACGTCCATCACAGTAGGAAATTTAATGGATATTTTATCCAAGACCCTTTCTCGCTTCTCTTCATCTTTATTGACATCCTCTTTTCGAAGTTCTAATAATACCTTTTCAATCTCTTCACTTGAAAGATCCATAAACCGGAGTCTTTTATTCTTGATTTCATTGAAATTCTTGTCAAACAACTGCATCCATATTAACGACAACCATGGAACACTTCGTGACTTTGGTGCATACATCACCCGGTCCACTTCAAAGTAGCATTGTTGATCTTCTAACCAAATTGCCGAACCAGAAAATCTGTACCAGCGATCGTTTTCCATTTTCGACATGTTGATTTTCGGGACTTTGGTTCCATATCCAGACACATTTAGATACCTTAGTAATGCATCCGTATTCACTTCACTACCCAACTGTTTGGCTTCTGAATATTTGATATCCAAGTCCTCTTTCTCGTTTGATTTGCTAAATCTCAACTGGCCACAGACATCTTCATCATCCTTCTCTCTTTTTCCTAAGTACGCATTGATGTGTGTGCTTTTCGCATTATTTATCTGTTTTAATATTCCCCTTGGACCAGAATATAAAGATGGTACCTCTGAGTGGTAGTGTCCCAATGGCATAAGATTCATTTTCTCAAGTGATTGGTCCAATAATCTGTAGTACTGCTCCCTAGCATCTTCAATAGCATCGGGAGTCCCTTGTGAAATTGATTGTTCGGTCTTGTCATCATGACCATTTGCTCTTAAGCCCCATATAACAAGTTGTGTTCCTTCAAGCTTACTGGTTATTGTATCAATGCCTGTCCAAAAGCAAATTGAAATAAGTCCAATCAGGAAAACTGCCAAAAAGCCTATCTTCAGAGCTTTACGACTTCTCCATACTCCTGGAAGGCAGATATCCTTCAAATGCATTGTTCAGTATTTTTACCCGTACGTGAGGAACTGAATGCCTATAATTCATTTAATCCTTCCTAGAAAGAGGGTTGGAGTCGAGAGGTAAGAATATGAAAGGTGTTGATAATTACAAAAGCAGAAACGAAATCAATCCCGGGTAGCACAAGACCTAAGTGAAAGCAAAAACCATCTTATGCAAGATAGGAGCAGCAATAAAACATTTGAGACACGCTAACCGCTTACATAAATAGCAAGAAATGAGTGTCTGTAGTACTCAGAATATCGGAAAAATGTCAACACTAATTACAATCCAAAATAAGGAAATAAAAAGGAAAATAATAGAATGTGAGAGAACAAGCAAAATATAAACTGACCGGAGACAAACTGAAACTATTAGCTATGACTTCATAGCTACAGGCACAGTAAAATCTTGAATAAGAATGGAGTATCCTGCTTTTCTTTTCCATGTATAAATTCTTTGACGCTTTTTCTTCTTGAATATGAGCATCGGCCAGAAAACAAAATAAATTTCTAATTCGCTGCATTTTGTGTCATTTGCTCAAACGAGCTTCAACAATTGTTTTGACTCGTTAAACTCTAAAATTTTTTCGTCATTTTTCTTTGTTAGCACGTGTGCAAGCTTCCCGCAACCAGGCTTCGCCACCAAAAAAATGCAAAACAATTAATGTAATTTTCTAGCATGAATATTGTGTTAGTTTTTACTTAACATGATTTTATTCATTTGGTCTCCCCTATTTATTACCCATTATGAGAAATATTTTTAGAATTCATTTAATAAGCATGGCTTAGAATGAATCCAGAAGTGGCAACACATCTTCTTTATAATGTAATATCAATAAAGTATATCAAGAAGATAATAGACCTTGTCGATAAAAAGTGGTTGCTAGCTGCAGGAAGAGAATCGCGGAGATAAAAATAGAACTTCCAATTAAGCAAAAATAATTAGCCCGGCACTTCAACAAAAAAATTACAAATCTCCTTTTGCTAAATGTATAAACCTGATCTCGAGTGCATCTGTGTGTTTCGTTTGAAAGTATGATTATGTTGTTAAAGACCCAAATGGATGAAGGGGGACGTTAAAAAAAATTTTTTCTCTTCTTTTTTCGGTATAAGAATAATAGCATGCAGATACTGAAGTTGTGAGGAAAGAAAGAAAAAAAAAGTTCTAGAGATATATGGCTAACTATATATAGATTCACCTTTCACAATTTGAATTTTTGGTACGCCATCCAGAAGTCATGGTTTCACTTTAAAATATACACAGCCTCGAAACATTTTACCTACTACACTATACGAAAACCTTTATTTATTAATTTATTCATTAAATATGGTGTCTCTGGAACTATTATAGGCTATTATTATATCTACTGTCGCTCAGGTTAGCACCAATGGCATTTATTCGGTCTTTACCACCACCTCAAAGTTTAATCTCCTTCAAGAATGGCTTCTTGCGTAACGTTTGCAGTAATTAATGGATTCTCGCAGAACACATCTTTCAACATCCCTTGTTTCTTTACGATACTGAGTATGCGGAGATGTGAGGCTGTCTTGGGCATGTTTGTTCTGGTAAAGTCCCGCTATGTAATTCATCACGTTTCTCAAAAAGATTAGCTTCACATTCCTGTCAGCTTCGCTTATGGTTAAGCCCATAAAATCATTGTAAATGTCGGAATTCTTTCCACCCAATAACCCGTGTGCCTTCTCCTTTATATCCCAAAATGGTATGCTGTTAGGGGTAAGGACGTTCGGCCCATCCTTACCGCATTTGGTATCTTTTCCATTGAATGCAAGTACATCCATATCAAAATCCAAACTCTCAGTCATGAGGTCCACTCTGTACACACCACCAACTTTTGACAATATGTACATGATGGGTCTATAAATTGACGTTCCACAGCCACAATTCCATGCGTGCGTTTTCAAAAAGCCTACCCATAAGTGTGGTAGTGGCTTGCTGTCGTCATTAATGATTTTTCGAATCTTATCCTGGGGAACCGGCATTAGATTTGTACCACCTCTTAAAACAATTGTATCAGGATGCTTGTGCAATCCATCGTATGAACCTGTTCCTGTGACGTCATCCTGGACTTTTTCACATTTACCGTTTCTAAGACTACAACGAAACATAACAAGTGGGTCTATACTGTACAAGAAGCTGATCTCTGTAGGGTTGGATGGATTCTCAAAAAATGGCATCCAGTTCTTCTCCACAGCTTTGATTGTAAGTGAGCTACTTCCTCCATGGCGAAATTGTAGAATATTGGCCCCACTGTCATATGATGGTGCTGGTTTCTGCAACGGAAAAGCTGCAAACATCGACCTTCTCTTTGAGCTTGCAAGCATGTTGAACAATATAATTGGCTCCGTGTCGTTTGTACCAGTGCCTTTTGATATTATACGGGGATCTTCCGGTCCCAACGGGCTTCCATCATTTTTCACTATAAACGGTATATCCAATACCGTTGGAAACTTTATGGAGATCTTATCTAGCCGATGCTCCACAGCCTTCCCCTTTCCACCAATCAGTGAAACGTCTCGCAACACGTTGTCAACTTCTTCATCCGTCACTCCTAGATATCTGATTCTTCTGCCAATAAGCTCCTTCCACTCCTTGTCAAATAACTGCATCCAAATGAGTGAAACCACTGGAGATCCACGAAGTTTTGGAGCGTACATCAAACGACTGGCCATTATATAGCATTGCACATCGGGAAGCCATGTTGCCGACCCCGAAAACATGTACCAATCCGATTTCTTCATATGCTTCAAGTCCACCTGGGCTATCTTCTGTGCGTACCCAGATTTCTTGAGGTAATCTTTGAGATATTGAAAACGAAAGCCATATCCAATCGCTAATGGATCACTCCGGACTATCTTCTCCTGCGAAATATACTCCAGATCCTTGCAAACTCCCGAATCACCGAGATCTTTTTCCTTCGTCAAGGCTGTGAATGCAAGCTCGTGCGTGAGTGGTGTCATTTTTATCTTATTGTACTTCTCTATTCGCACGCCATTAAAGTCAAAATGTGCCGCCTCTGCTTGCTCATCTGCATTCTTTCTCAATGGTCGCATACTTAAACGCCGAAGTGCATCATCGATCATTGTCGGATTTATCACTTGCGGCACTTCTATGTTTCCGGTATCTGGATTGTATGATCCTCGGACGGGTTTTACTATTGGTTCGTAAAGGTCATCATAAATTGAGGCCTCCTCACTTTCATCCACGTCATCAATCAAGCCAGCGTTCTCATCTATGACGAAATCGCCTGTTGGCGCACGGCGGGCCGGTTTTTGCTCTTTTTCTATTTGATCTATAGGCCACACCAGATATATGATGAGCAATGATAGAATAGCTATGACCAGCTTGTTGGTTCCGAGAATTGGAAACATAAGTCTCATATTTCCCGCAACGCCTTTCCACTCCTTTATCCTCTCTTTCCTATTGCTGATATCTTAACTCTTTGCTCACGAATAAAAATCCAAACCCGACAAGTGATAAATAGCAAATTACCAGTTCGCTCTATTTATCCGGAAAATTGAACAGGTGGGGGTGCCGAATACGCGAATTTTCGCCTGAAGCTGATTATGTAATCGAGCGACTTGCACTTCAGTGAATGTAGTGTATATGAGCAATTGCAAAAAAGAAAGTAGACGGTGCTCTTTATTTTATGGGTGACAATGTTTTTAGCTACTTGCCCAACATCTGTCCCATAGAGTGGTATATTGTGTTCCCGAAAAACATTTGAGAAGTTGCAGGAAGTTTCAAGGAATAAGATCGATGAAAAAAAAAAATTTTTCTTTGAATGTGCAAGGTGGAGGAGATACAGAAAAAAAAAGATGCGATAAAAATAAAATAAATATGAAAATAAGAATATTCTTGTTAGTCGACTAATATTTCTCGCTACCGTGATGATTTCTTAACAATGCCGAATCGACGCATAACATTGTTTTCATTTTTGATTTGCCTTTCTCGAGTGAATCTTAATAATGGCTAATGCTTCTTACAATAGAATTTGCAAAACGCCAAACAGATGGGAAAGGATTCATTTTTCATTTCAACCGAAACTGTAATTGAACTAGAAATGCAGATATAAATTAAACATTTCAGCTGTGCCAAGTTATAGTATCTCACTAGTGAATGATGCTTCTTCCAGTAAGACATTCACGCTTTGAATGTATTTCAGTGATCAAATGAAATGAAATCTGGAATTTGCGTTGGGGCCAGAAAACTATTTTTAGATTAGCGCGAAACTTAATGTTAGGGATCGGAGTCTGCTTACGTTAGGCCAAGAAAATTAAAATTGTGTGCTGAGGTAAGCAAAGAATTTGGGTGCGAAAAAAAGCACATCAGTGAGACAAGTAAAAGGACAAAGAAAAGGATTTGGAAGGTAGTACTCATGTATTACCACTGTTAATCTATGTCTGAAAAATTATTATGTTGAAGTTTCTTCATTTTTGAATCAATTCGTGTTTGAATTTAATATATTATGTCTGCAGTGACACATTCGAATAATGATAGTTCCCACAGAGACCCAGAATCCAGTACTAGATCTATTGTTTCTTCAATCCAACCTTACAGAAATGTATTTCCGGCCCAAATAAGAGAAGAGCACAGTGGAAATGATGAATCCACTATTGTTGGAAGAAGGCATGGGAGAGAAAATCGATTAATGAGGTCTTTGGGTGTTGTTGCTGCTTCTTTGGAACCCCCTCATCATTATGTAGATGATTTAAGGGATTACTTACTCAAAAAATTCGGAAGCTCGTCAAATAGAGTAGTGAAAATCATAAGTCAAACACTTCTAGGGTCACCATATGTTATTGCAAGGTGGATTTGGCATTATATAATTCTTGAGATCCACCTCTTCTACAATTTGGGACTATTGTATGCAACAATTGTCACTACCCCTGCGTTAGTTTTTTATGTCGTGGGAATAACCCTTTTTTGGCTGAGAATCGTGTATGAAATTTATAGGGATGTTCTGCATAGGGATGACCCTATATATGAGTCTGATTTGACAAAAGAAATTTCCGTTGCAGCAGCATTGACTGCCACTATGGGGTATGTGGTGAAATTAAAAATGGATGATGGGTTGATTACTTCTTCATGGTGGACGGATATCTGAATGGAAAGATGAGACGCGAAAAAAGGGAAAAACAAAAAAATAGAAAATAAAAAAAAACTGAGATCAACAAAGAGTTCAGCCAGGTAAACATAGCTGCCGCAGTGTATTTCTTGTTCGACCTTATGCCATTTTTCATTAACAATCGTTTTCACGTTAGATAAATAACCCTTTGAAAGTTGATGAAAACTAGCTGAAACATAATTGACCTGTTTTACTCGTCGTATCATATTAGTTATAAACATGCCACCGAGAAAAAGAAGAGGCAGAAAGAAAGCCACTTCTGTATCGAAGAAAGCAACCAGGACTAATTCTTCACATGGTACAAGTGATGCCACACAAGATACCTTGAAATATGGTGAGAAGAAGATTGAAGAAGCAGCTGAAACTCCCAAAATGACAAAAGATATCAAAGAGTTAGAGGAAGAACGGAAAGACGCGAAAAGTGAAAAGCATGGCCAAAGTTTACCTGTTACGACTGATGCAACAATTGAAAGCAATGTTAAATCAATAGATTCAAAAAAAGTAGTGCCCAGTAATGTGTTGTCTAAAGAGAAAGAAAAGGATGTATTTGCAGAAACAGAAGCTGATGACATAATGAAGATAGTGAATGAGACGAACGATAAGAAAAGGAGTATAATGAGTCCAATTAAGAGTTTGCAAATGAGCCCTTTAAAGAATATAATAAAAGGCGATACAAAAGATCTAAAACCTGATGCAGGAAGTCCGATCAAACGCAGAAAACTTGATCCTTCTCCAGAACGAAATGTTGATAGAGACACAAAATCTATGGAAATGCACGTTGGTTTATTATTTCAGAAGAAAGACTTAAAGGGTCTCACTGCCATTTCTCAGAAGACTTCCAGGAGGTCTGCCCAGACTTTTGAAAATTACAAAAAGCTGGTTGATCGACGCGCAAAAACTGCAGAGATTATTATTGCGAACCTTACAAAAGAGAATAAGACTTTAAAGAACACAGTCAAGGGACTCAGAACTGAGAATCGACATTCAACGAATGCGGTGGATAGCAAAGAGATAAACAAATGGAAAACAAAGGAAGTAGAAACTAGAAAGAAACTAGACAAGTTAGAAGAAGCCAAGAATAGCATGGAATCAAAACTTTCCGATGCGAACAACGAATTAGTGCTATCAGACTCAAAACAGGAAATGATCGAACTGCTCTGTGGAACAGCATGTCTTGATTACGAAGAAAATGAAAAAAGCATTATATTTGCGCTTAGACAAAGTGGTACACTGTGTACATTATACTATCAACTCATCATAAATAAGTCCGAGCCATCAGATTTAATATACTCCCCAGTTCAAAAGAAACCGCAGGATTGGCCTACGGATAGTGCAATTTCATGGAAGGTGAATATGGATCGGTTGCACTCACTTCTTCCAGAATACTTGTTGGACAATCTTACTTTCCCCTCAAGCAACTTGAGAAACTTTTATCGAAAAATATCAAAAGCCGTGAATGGAACGGGAAAGCAGAAAGAGGCAGCATGATAATTTTGAAGGGCAGTACGGCAATATTCAATTTGCCTGATTATAACTATATTAGTATATTCAAATATATTACAAATCTATATCTAGAGTTAGTGTGCCGTCTTCCTTTTCGACAACCTTCAATGATTTCAAGAAGCTCTTTTTGCTTTCAGTTAGTCTCTTTGAGAGCTTATCATCTTTTCCGTGAAGCTTCTTAAACACTTTATAAAGTGAGATCGGTTCACCCTGCATAATTATCTTTGACAGGTCAATGTGCTTTTCTTTCTTGCTTTCGCTATCTGCCGAGCTCTTGCTATTATCTTTCCTGGAAGATGAATCTGCTTCTTTCACCTCAACTTTCTTCGTGTCAGTCTTCTTGCTCTTTTTATTCTTCTTGTTGCCTTTATAGAATTTCTTCTCATACTTCTCCGCTTCACTTATGCAACTGGTGTGATTAATGTACTCGTTACCATAAAACGTTTTCTGACAGTCCAAGCAGGTGAAGCATGCATCTCTACACCTCCTTTGATGCTGCGAACACTTCTTCTTCGGCACAGTTTCTCCACAAGCTTCACATGAAAATGAAACCATTGCTAAATTCTCTCTATGTACTATACGGTCGAAACTTTTATTTAAATGTCCCGTGACACTGTATATCTAATTAATTAACAGTTGAATAATACTACAAACAATACTAATGCGTATCTTATCTGCCCCACGCAAGACTGAAAATTTTCAGGCCCTAAAAATTTTTTGGGGAAGCTAGCGCCTATGTCAAGGCTGTGCATTCCTATAGCTCTTTTCGGGTTACATTAGTACCCTTGGTGAAACTACAGGTCAGATACGGTTCCAGTTGATAATATGCGTGGTATTTAATGCAGCTAAATAGTGAAATAAATAGTACAAATAGGAAGGAGCCGAATGTGAAGCGAAAAGTATACAGGAGGGTCATAAGTTGGGATCGTAAATTTTAGTAGGAAGAACATGCAGTTGTAACCGAAATCAGGATACACTTCCTGATCACCACACATTCTCAGACTCTCCAGGGAGTCTTTTGACTCTCTTTGGTTCGTAATCCTTGTTTTCTTCCATAAAGCCTTGAAGTCTATAGTATTCATCGTTGATACTTCCAACCCTCCTTTTCTTTTGAGTTGCCAATTTCAACGCTTCAGTTTCATCCAATTCTTTAACTTTTTCATCATGCCTCTCGAACTTAGCTGAGAGAAGATTTGTCATAACATGAGAAGCAAAAACCAGCGAAAGCATCATAGGGATACCCATATATATGAAAGAATTCTTCTTTACTAGTCTTGTATACATTCCCATGAAAGACTTTGCTCTTTCCTGTTGCTGTTTCTTTGTTCTAAACTCTCTATTTCCAAAAGTTCCCATTTTTTTCAGTGATGCTGATATGAGTAATAAGGGCTAAAATGTGTTTAGTGTAAGGTTTAAGTTGATGTATAAAGCATAGGGCAAACGTCCTTGATGGAACAAATCATGCGCCCGCGATTATGCATGCATGGTGGGGAATAATTAAGGAAATAAAAATGAGATAATAAAAAAAAAAAAAAAATAATAATTTGAGTCCAAGGATTTCCGAATTTACTCCTTCTGCTACACGCACCATACCGTATTCATCTATAACAGTCTATTTGATTATCTTCCTCCATATATTAGCACATGCTTACAAAATATTCATCACCCTATCAAACAGAGCCTCAACAGGTAATCCCTCCATATTGGAGAGGACAGACTCAAGTCTGTCTGGATTTATAGGTTTGTGAACAGCCAATTCTTCAGTATCATCTCCAATTTCGCTCTTTTCCTTCTTCGATGAAGCTGAATTGGCTGCAGTGATCTCAGAAACATACTGGGCATTATTAAGCAACATAGCCATCTCGTAAGCTTTCTTTTCCTCCTTTCTGCGCTCTTCCTCTAGCAAGAAAGAGCTCGTAACAGTATTCAACACACCGACCTTTGAATTTATATCTAGAAGAATGAACCCTGAGACAACCTTTGAGTACTTGACACATGCAATGGCGCATTCATGGTCCTTTATAGAGACGGGCTTTAGAGAGGATGGATCAAATATGAAGATTCTGGATCTGATCTCCACCTTAGTATTGGATTTTGCAGATTTGTTCACATGATAGTAGTTCGCACAGAAGCATATGAGATCTCTATCCTCATCAACAGCCATCAAACTCTTACCTCCCAAAGGTGTCTCGATCCGCACAGCCAAGGGACTCATCTGGTAAGTGAGCAAGTTGAATGCTATAAGCTTCTGTTTCGTCAAGACGACTATGTAATTTCCAATAATTGTCAAACTCCGGATTCTTGAATCTGCAAGTGATGGCAGCGGCATTTCTGACACGGGTTCGAATGTGTTGATGTCCAAAAGAATTAAACTGGTTTCCTGAGCGACGGCAATGAGAGAAGAGTCTGGAGACCAGGCTAATGCAACACTAGGAGTTTGTAGTTGGCCAGTTCCGAGTCGGAGACGGCGCAAAGTCCAGGCAGTCTGCTGCATTTTCTTGTTTGGAACCTTCGAGTATATTTCCTTCGGGATTCTAGGCCTCCAGAGACGCACACCTCCCTTTGTATCGGCCGTTGCAAACGCCAAACCGTTGTAATATGTCCGTGGTGCCGGAATTATTGCTGCTATCTTCACATTTGGACCATGTGGATCAAGAATTTTCGTGCAAAGCTCCCAGTGGAAGCCCGCATGGTTGCCAGGCTTACCATTATCTGCATTGCTTGCACCCTCCACATATTTCCAAAACTTGAGGCAGTACTTAACATCCTTGGATGACATGAGCCCATCGACCTGTGGAGCTTTCAATGCGTCAAACGTACACATCCACGATCCATCCTTGGAAAACACAAACTGCTCGATCATCGGATCCTCAATTTCCGCTTCCTGTCTCACTTTACCTTGCTGCATTGCCTGTGCCATTGCCGCAACATACACCTGTTCGTTTTTGGTCATGTTGTACACTTGCATATAGGATCCAAAGGGAAGATATAGATCGCCACTCTCTGGCTCTACTTCAAAAGATGTTGTCACGTCATGTCTAATCTTCGTGAGAGACTCCTCGTCCACTTTATTTGCCCTCTGCAAGAACTTTTTCGCATCTCTCTGTAGTGTTTTATGAAGATCCACCGAGAACTTCGGCCTTATTCCATTCACGTCCAATTTTGACGACAAGTCCAAGGCATTCAACACAAGAAACTCGTAGTAACGCTCAGCACCATGCTGCGTGCTTGGTGTCAACTCCAACGTTAAACCATAGAGTTGCTCAACACGGCTGTCTATTGAAATATCAAATATTGGCCCGTTCAATCTCGGCAAGAACTGCTGCTTCTCTGTCTCCAACTGCCACAGAACAAGAACCTTTTCTCTTCCTCCAGAGAGTAAATAGCTTCCGTCTGGACTAAACTCAACAGCAGAGACTCCATCTACATGCCACTTGAGCAATCTTTGATTATCGTATGTCGTCTGCTCGTCACTGCCAAGATAAAGCAGTTGAATCACACCTGAGACCGTTCCTAATGCAACCAGCGGAGATTCGCCATTGGAAACCGCCAAACTACAAACTGTGGTCTTATAAGGGAACTTGTATTTGTGTGAGCTGAGCTCTAATGCATCCTGATCCCCGTCTTGTTTCACCTGTACGTACAAAAGGTTGTTTTTATTCGTCACAAAGGCTAGATTTGTTCCATCTGTGGATTTAGCAGATAAAAGCTCTCCCTCTATGGTCAACAACTCCTCCAGAGTGTTGCTGGTCGCTGAATATCTTACAATGTATCTTGTGTGAGCCGAATGCAAGTAGTTTCCCTTCTTTTCCCGTGGCTTACCACATAATAGTACAAAGACCGTCTCTAAGTTGGAAGATTCCTCCTTTGATTCATCCTCTTTGGACTCTTTTTGCTCGCAAAAATCAATCAATTTCAGTATTTGTCCATATTTGTGCTTTATTCCATCCTGTTTCTGCTCCATTGGCAAAGTGTACTGCTTTACTATAGGGCCACTCTCAAGCTCGTTTTTCCAGTTGACCACCAAGATCTGATTTGGCGTGAAAAGATATAGCAACAAGGCATCTTTTGAACTGATCTTCACATCTGTCACATCAGATAGATCTCTGTCTAAATCAATGTTCCTGATGCTTTGCCTCGTATCAAGTGAATAAACTTTCAAGTGCGTTTTAAATATGGCAATTGTATATTTTCCATCCATGGATATCACATGTTTGTGGGAAAGGAGTTTTCCTCCAGAGTTGAATCCCAGCTTCCAATCCGTTTCTATTTCTGGCATTTTTAATTTCAACCAGTGGATACAGTACTATATTTATCTTCTTTGCAAGTGACCAACCAATATGATAAACAAGCCTGTTGTTCTTCGATCCCAAGCTGTGCTAAATAAAGCTTCTGATGGGTATTTTTCAGATTTGTATGCGAGGCACCAAAAAATTTTCAGATAAAATTTTCCTTGCTAGCTATTGTGTATTGTTATTTTCTTCAACAGGCTTTCCTTTAGTTTTATTTTTTTTTGGTGTGCCTAATACTGCATTAGTATTTTTCCTGAAATATTGAAACCTTTTCCATATCGTAAGTGTTGCGTTTTTTTGCGGTTTCACATCTCAGGTCACTTACCGTTTATAAATCTGGGCTGGGTTTTATAAGAGGTGTATTCCGGTATTAGCATTTCACCATGATTATTCCTGTTAGATGCTTTTCCTGCGGTAAAGTTGTGGGTGACAAATGGGAGACATATCTTCAATATCTTGATGAAGGTATGAGTGAAGGTGATGCTTTGGACAGATTGGGATTGAAAAGATACTGCTGCAGAAGAATGGTTCTTACACATGTTGATCTTATAGAGAAGTTCTTACGTTATAACCCTCTTGAAAAGAAGGATATTGATGATGAAAGATCATATTAAGACTTGGGTATGTCTTTAAAAAAGGCGTAACATGCGGCTTTTACTTTTTTATAAGGGCATTAGATTCCATCTATTGTTCTCAAGGCACCTTCACTACACAAGGTGGATTTCTTGATGGAACGGTGGTGCGTTCTTGATATGTAATATATATGTGTGTAGGAATATTTCGAAATTTCAGATAAACGGTTTAGAGATCCATGCATTCGAGTGTACGTAAAATATCGTATTGAGAAAATTGTTATAGGTGTGAGGATGCAGATGAGAAGTTAACGACATTTCTACAAATTTCGATAAACATCTGTGTCCCATTTTACACTATCTAGTTGTTAGTTCATTTCGATAAAAACATTGCTTAGCATTTACAGGTCTGTTTAAAAGGATTAGAACTGGGCATTTGCATAGGATTTATAGACAACTACCCTGTATTCATCATTTTGCACACTCATAATATAAGCATGTCCTTTAGTTCAGAAGACATTAAGGTTTATCAACAATTCCATCACTATGACTTTGATGGAAACAACGAATATAAGGAAGGCCTAGTAGCAGTTTTCCAGAAATATTTATTTATGCAAGCGGAAAAGGATCCAAGCTTAAAGAAAGAGGTGGATGCCGGAAATCTTGATACAAATAAGATAAAGCCTGAGGATAAGGATCAACTTATTGCACAAACCAAGGTGTTTTTTTTCTGTAAGCAGACAGGAAATATTCTAGATTTGGATGATTATAGACGTTGGGTTTCATCAAATCCACCGGAGCTGAATTCACCACAGTATTCTGCCAACTATGAACAGTTGGTTGATATGATTGTGAATAATAAGCCGATTCCTGGAATAAAAAAGATTCCGGATACGGTACTAGACCCTCAAACCTCCTCTAAGCATGTTTTGAAAGAAAGGAGCAAACCTTGGGAGAAAAAGGATTAAAATGGCTAGAATCTTTAATTGGTAAATACTTTTTGAATAGTGTGCATCGATATATGTCTAATTTTCAGACCTTGCGGAATAGTGCACTGTTTCGTAAAGTTGGTTCTAAATTATGGTAGTGAACCGCATACGCGAGGAAGAGTCAAAAAAAAAAAGTTTTTGAAATTTGAGATATAAACAAGTAAATAGATTAGAAACAAAGTGATATTTCCCCACTTGTCGTTTTGTCAACAAAAGTGGTATATTCGATTGAAAGTGCATCGAATTGAACCTAAAGGAGTCAGTGAATCTTTGAAGGAGTTAGATTTTATTGAAAGAAAAGTAACTGAAAACGGAGTTAGTTATGCATAACGCGTTTTTGTCGAATTTATGATGAGTGAACAAAACAGCGTGCATAACATAATAAAATTGACAGATGAGCTTTTCGACAGCTCTGATTCGCCAGTAACAGATTCAGAAAACGAGCATGAGGATGCTAATGAGAAGCTTTCACCGGTTAGGAAAGTTGGCGATCGGACTTTTGATATTGACGACTCAGATGTAAAAGAGATGAATGAAAACGTGATTCGTGAACTTTTTATTCGCAAGGTTAAAAATGGGTTGGAAGCAGATGAGCATATATTGCCAATATATGAAAATTCAAGCGAGGAGAGTGATGATCCGGATTATGTTCCAGGAGAAAGTGATGAGGATGATGATTATAATGATGATAACGAGAAAGACTTTGAGTATATCGATTCAGATGGGAGCCATAATATGACATTCGATGCGTATCATCCGGACAAAAACCGAATGGATAGTGATCCACGAACGGAGTCAGAAGAAATTGAGGATCAACTAAGCATCGAACCTCCAGCATCTGCGAAAAAAGCATTTCTTCTGTATTTGTTGAAATGCATGCCGCTTATTCTTGTTGTGATCTCGCTTTTTCTTATATCCAACATATCGAGTCTTCTTCCGTCGGCAACCGTTTCGAATGAGGGTTCTGGGTTTGTTCATCATAAACTATATATGCTCGATAAGCAGTTACAGGGCTTACAGGAAAGACAATTAAGTATGGAGTCTACTCTTAACAAGAGGTACGCACAAATAGAGAAGCAGATTCTGCAAGCAGCATCTGCGTCAAATTCCCCCCTTGTTTTATCTAATGAGACCATCCCTACTGCAGATATAGCATCTCTCAGGAGTAACATCAGCTCTATGAACTCAAGATTAGACACATTGAAAACAATGATTACTGACACAAAACGTCTTGCCAGCCTGCAGAAGGATACAAACATTGAACAGCAACTGGATAAGCTTGCCTCAGAGATTAAAGCCGAAGTTTTAAGAACTCTGAAGGCCGCAAAAGTTGCCGAGTCCAACATCCCAAAAAAAGTCCAGGTGAAACCTTTTAAAAAGCAACATTTCCAAACTTACTTCGAGGCAGATGTACCAACCAACGTTATTCCTACTGCAAGGATAGTTGCACGTCTAACAACACTGCCAAGAGTTCAGAGGCTCAGGACAAACGCTGTTGATCGAATATTGCATGGATTTAGTGATTTTGCTCGTCGAAAGATACGGAGGACTGATCAGCAAAAGTTCTTGACGGGAATCCAGGACATTAACCTAATTGGTGAGCAAAATAGCCCCAATAATGCTTTAACGGAAGATCCGAACAAGTTTTGGCAAGCGTTGTCTTCGAGTATGCCGATAATGTTTACGATATCGTTGAGAGACCCTATTTATCTATTTGAAGTTGGGATCAGCCATCCCAGATACAGGTATCTAATTCACAGTGCTCCAAGGCTTGTTGAGCTTCTTGTGGGTCCCGAGATTGTTGATGGTGCACATGTTGGTGCTTTGAGGAAGAAAGCATCACAATGCTACAATCAGGATTTTCTTTCCTCGACTTTAAGAAAGCAGTTTGTCAAGGTTGGGGAGATGGAGTACGATGTGCGGAAAAGTGACCAATACCAGAAGATATATATACCAAAACAGCTGAAGCAGGAATTGTCACAGTGGAAAATTCGGGAGGTGATGCTTGTGGTAAGTTCTAACTGGGGTGACGAAAATATTACAGCGCTTGACACCGTCCGGGTGTTTGGCACTAATAGGCAAGCTCCAGAAAGAGGTGGAGGAAGTGAAGAGATACCAAACTTGGGGGAAGACACCCCAGTACTGTAAACTAGGAACAGCATAATGTATATTAAATTAATTATAACATTTAGCGGGCTTTAATGCGCTTCGAGAAGCAAGTCAGGTATGTTTAAGGTAGCGATTAAAGTGGATGTAAAGAAAAGAAGTAATGTAGTAATGTAAAACAGTAAAGTAATACAGTAAGGTAATATAGTAAAGTAACACAAGAATGTAATACAGTAAAGTAAAGCAAAGTGAAAGCAAGCACAAAGCCAGTGTGACATATTTCATTAGATGTACTCGATATCAATATCGTCATCAAAAGCAAAAAATTATTTCAGTACAAGAGAGAAAGAGGTAAAAGATAAAAAAAACTGTAAATGTAATAATCTTCAACGGCCCATGTACTTGAGCTCAATTGGCCGAGTGGCCAAGTAGGCCAATGCCGAGAAACCAGCAGCAAGCTCGAAACCAATATCGCCGGCATCAGCACCAATCTTCAGTGCCAAAACACCCTGGTACCAGGTCTGGTTCATACCGAGAACAGCACCAGCAACACCACAACAGAAGGCGAAAAGACCGGCGTATCCAGGATTGAGGCGGTCGTTTCTGTTGTAGTCATCTGGATTGTAAGCCGAGAAACTCTTTCTGAAGACGAAATGCTCGATCATTCCCACGACAACATAGACGGCAATGTAGTAACCGATGAGGTTCATGAAGTTGTCAACGACGGACTCGAACTTGTAGTAGGCAGGGATGCAAATGGCCAAGATGAGACCGTTTCCAATCACAGTCCAGGTCACTCTTGGAACCTTGGCGAACTTCGACCACAAAGCTTGTGCACCCATGGCGATAGAGTACATGTTAGGGATGTTGTTGCAGACTGTGGATAAAGCTAGCAACACGCAGAGAAAGCGGCCAAATCCGTGTAACGAATCGTGAACCAAGATCGCGTAGATGAGGCCACCAACCGAGTAGTTGTCGTAATAATCAGCAAACACTTTGCTGGTCTTGACACCGGTAATGCATGCAGCGCCGAGAACTTCTGTAAAAATTAACGGAACAGAGACTCCGGTGAAGACACCCAAGGACAACTTCCAGGCAGAAGTGTCTGCAGGCATGTAAGTAGTGTAATCTGCGGCATACGTGGCCCAACCGGCGGAGTAGCCGAAAATAGTACCTCCGAAAGAGAGAACATTGCCGGCAAGGGTACTTCCCGAGCCCCACGTGACCCACTCGCCTGCCTCGTTCTGGATTCCCGCTTTAAAGACATCTGCCTTGGCCATCCTGGCAATAATGGCGATGAAACAGACCATATTTGGAATCCAGGACCACTTTTCGTACGTATGGATCACGTTGTAGCCAAAGAAGGAAACAATGATGGTGCAGGCAATGACAACAACGCATCCTCCCCAAGGTGGAAGAGCACCGGTATCGGAAACGATGTATAGCAACTGCGCAGAACTCATTGTGTTGACTGCAGCCCATCCAACACATGCAATACAGGCTAAAAAGCAGAACACCCTGTTGGCAACGTTTCCCACGAGAAACCTCGAGACAATCAACTGCCGGAGTCCGAATCTTGCACCGAAAACGGAGAAGAAACCGACTGGAATGGAACCAAGGATGTTGAAAAAGACAATGGTGAGCACAGAGGTGCCGAAATCAAGGTCAAACAAAGAGTATGAGAGTGCACCAAGTGCGTATGCAGCGATGACAACATTGATGGCCATCCATAGTCTGGTTGGGGCCATGATAGAGGACTGTGTCTTTTCCTTTTCTGGAACTCTCGAAATACCTCTCGTCTCTCCATTCATCATCCTCATGAGCCGGCAATATATTCTTGCGGCCCTACTCTTATCCGTTTGAATGCCCTCCGTATTAGAGTCGGTGCTCATATCCTCCGAAGTAGGTCTTGCGACCACTTTCTCGATGTCAGTGTTCTCTTTTTGTGAAGTTCTCATTGCAATCCAGCAAAAACCCGATTCTATAAGACAGTCCTGTCTTGCAGTATGAGGATTATGAGTTCAGTGATAAAACTTTCAAAAGAAGTGAAAGAAAGACTGTGCCAATAAGAAAAAAAAAAGTTATATGATCCTTTTTTTTGATATAGTCCGTCCGTTTGGGAAATCCCAGTAAATAAATGAGATTTGAAAATAGGAGCGAAAAGCTGAGTCAGATACTCAAACTCACAGAGTCCGCGGTATAATTGGATAGAAGATACAGGGTAGAAAGCCAAACAAGAGAAGACGAAAAAATGAAGGCAAGAAAAGCATAAGTAGAAAAAGGACTGTACTCCTTGTTTTTAGAAAGCAGGATCCTGCCCTCTATTTATAGGTTTTGCCGTTAGGGGGAGAGGATTGTCCACAAACAGAAACAAACATCATGGCAAGTCGGAAATGGACAAACACAATGGAGGAAAAATTTTTTGAGTCAGAGAGTGCCTGGTGCTTTCTCCCTCATTAGTGCAGACCGAGAACATTTCGCTTTTCCGTTTTCACATTTTCTTTTTTCTAAAAAAAAATAATAGGCATGATAATTCCAGGACTACGGATCAACAGTAAATGCTCTCTTGTTTCTTGACTGTTGTATTGATCCATGGTTTTTATCTACATCTAAATGTCAGCATAGCCAGAATTGAGTAAGGATAAAAGGTGGAAAAAAAAGCATATTGCACAGGGATTATTGATACGGGATTAGCATTCGGAGAGTAATGACCCTGCTCAGATAAGAATTTACAGCCGGAAAATGTCGCATTTCCGTCCTCATATATCATAAAGCTACATGATCATAAATATTTGGATGGCAAATGCAATTGGAACGAGCAGGGATTTATCAATAAAAAAAGTGGGTCGAATATTAAAGGATTGGTGATTCTAGATTAAGCGCGGAACTTTTTAAAAAAAATATATGTGTTCGACTTTTCTTCTCTCCCGGTTCCTCTATTTTTTTGTCGGTGTTTTCTTAGTTTATTTTTCTTTATTTCCATATTTTTTGTTTTACTCTATTTTCCTTTCCTAATTAGCCAGCTCACTTGGTACTGCCATTGTTCTCCCTATCCCTCCCTCGTACGACCAATTAATGCATCCGGCTATTAATATTGCTTGGTTTGTTATATCAACGTTGAAACTAGGTGATATTGTTTTCGCCATATAGCATTCATTCCTATGGATTCTGCATGATCTAAAATGTCCACTTAAGAGCACATTTTTTATATTATTTGATAATGGTATTCCTAATTTTGTTCCAATATTCATAACATCTACTATTAGCAAAGCCCCTGTTTCTAGTATTCGGTGTATAATTGTACTTACATACTTCATTCCACTTTTCCTTCATCCCTTTTATCTTATATTCTTTACTATTAACGTATTGATATCATAAGCCTTGTTGCCTGCCACAGCCTGTTTATAAGAATAAATAAAATAAAGTTGCCTTTTACATAGTTATTAGCCTTACAACACTTGGTTCAGTGTACTTTGCCGAATCACTAAAATGCAATCCTCACTTATTTTGCGGATCACGTGACCAAGCATGTTAGACGCTGAGTCATGTTTCACACCCAGTTGGCATTTTTGAACTATGAAACTGTCAGCGGGGAGCTGATATCAAAAATAAAGAATAGGCAAAATGATCGAATACATGATTATAATATATAATCACGATGAAGTGGATCGTAAAGATATTCCCATATCGAATGAACTTATAGGGTCACTTTTTTTTTTCGTAGTTCTCCGATCTTTTTCGTGGGACATTTTGCTTTTCTGCTCATTTAAAATCGTCGTGTTAATTTCGCGAGATTAGGCAGACGACAAAATTCATTGTTTAGAGGTTGACAATTGGTGAATTTCGCTGATTTTTACTTGTCTGTCAAGCTGTAGTTACAAAATGGACGCAATCCGAAAGTTAATTATCACTGTGCTTTCACAACAAGAAAAAGCCCTGATTATTCAAGAAATTTTTTTTTTTTGTATTTGTATGCGCATTGTAGAAACTCTGGCGGCTAAATAATAAATGGCAATTAAGGTTTTATGGAAACAGTCTTATCCCCTGTTTGCGTTTAAAATATGGACTTCATATAGCTTAGTTGTGTTTATACAGTCTAGAAAAAAAGGCAAAAAAAATATCCATGCGTAAGTGTTTGTTTGCATAGGATATCGTCATATCGTTATTAGGTGCAGGATATTCTTGAGGACTCTCTCTAGGTTTGCCCTCTCTAGTTTTCCAAAATAGGGAACTCCTGTTTTTCAAGAAAAAATTTTCTTAGTATTTTGGTTTTTGGTATTTTTTCTTGAGGATGGAAATAATTGAGCATGTTGTAGGGATGTCTTATCTTCTAATTTTTTTTACAAGATTACATACCTATTCATAATTGATCGAAGTTCCTTTTCGGTACTGTATCTCTGAACGGAAAAAAAGTATTTGCTTCTGTGGTTTAAAGAATCCTTGTTCTCATTATTTTTCTTTAGTATTTTTCAATCTTGGGAGGATTTGCCAATAAATATGATTTTAGTCATTATTCTTGAAAAAATGCATTTGATATATGATACGATCATCAGCGCTAAGTACTTCCTTAGCGCCGATATCCTGTCATACTTATTTGACCCAAATGAAAAGATATGTTCGGCATAATCACTTTTTAGGTCCTCTGGTAAGCAGCTTTTTTTTTTTTTTTTGGTAGGCGCTCATGACTCGCTATCATATCTCACATGGATTTCCGATCTCGTGACTTTTTTTGGAGTTACCCGAATGGTGCTATCTTTCAGTATCAAAGTTATTTGTATTTTTGGTGTATCATTCTTTTTCGAATGTGTTGCTACTGAGTTTAACGTTACGGTGCTTGGTGGAGAACTTGTTTGGTGGGAAATCCAACCATATAACTTTTTATCCGGATGTCCAGTTTTGGACATGCATGTGTAGAGTACAGTTTCAATAAGCACGCAAGAATATGAATGAGAAATAATTAGCCCGCAATCTTCCCAACATTCTGATTGGATATTTACAAAATGTCAGATAAACCGTAGCCACCTTAAAATATCAGGCGGAGATACAGGAAACAATATAACTTTTGCAGATGGAAAGCGGGCATTAGTGGACAAAAAATATGTATAAATGAAAAAGTGAACGAGCCGCCTTACATTGGCTTTTTAGCCAACGCTGTAGGAGTTTGAGTCAAAAAAAAAAATAAAAATAAAAAAGGTAAACTGAAATAAAACAAAAAAAACTTTTTTGTACTCCGAAAGTTTGGCAGAGTAAAGAAAAAATATATAAGGAAGAAAGCCCGCTATTCTGGCACAAGGATTATGATTGCTAGATGACTGTTAAGCGTAAGTAATAAAAATTGGACAGCACATAAAGAAAAAGCATACAAGCAAATACGATTTTTTTTTTCGAAAATACTATAGGGAGCCCTTACCAGAAATGAGTCCAGAGGAACCTGTTATTAAGTCCTTTTTGGACACAGATCTCTATAAGCTTACGATGCAATCTGCGATTCACAACTGTTTTCCAGATGCAGAGGTGTCGTTTGACTACCACAATCGAACCCCAGAGAAAAAACTCACAGTTGAGGCTATAGATTGGTTGAAGAAGCAAATAAAACTTTTGGGTGACTTGAGATTTGCCGAGGACGAGATTGAGTTTCTCAAACAGGAAGTGCCATTTCTTCCCCAGCAGTACTTCAAGTGGTTGGAGACATTCAAATTGCACCCGGACAAGGAGGTTATAATTGATGATGACCCGGACCACTTCGATCTCCGGGTCAAAGGTGCGTGGGATCAGGTGACACTCTACGAAATCCCGTTGTTGGCACTAGTATCGGAGGCATACTTCAGGTTTATCGTCAACAAGTGGACAAATGAGGGTCAGTTTGAAAAGGCCAAGGGCAAGTCGATCAGGCTTTGCAACAACAGCTGTGCATTTAGCGAGTTCGGAACAAGGAGGAGAAGGTCGTTTGAAACGCAAAAAATCATGATGGAGGGACTTATGGCCGGAGCAAAGGAATCGAACAAGCCAGGCATGTTTTTGGGAACGTCCAATGTTTACTTTGCGAAAATCTACAAGTTGAAGCCAATGGGCACGATTGCCCACGAGTGGATGATGGGAATTGCAGCCATCACCCAGGATTATAACAATGCCAACAAGAGGGCAATGGACTGCTGGCTTGAGACAGTTGGAAATACACATGCGGGTTTGGCCCTCACGGACACTTTTGGCACGGATGTCTTTCTCAGATCATTCTATCCGCCTTACTCTGATTACTATGCGGGAGTTCGTCAGGATTCCGGCGACCCGCTCAAGTTTATAGAGAAAATCGGGCATCACTACATTGATATTTTGAAGCTTCCGAAATTCTCAAAGTCGATCTGCTTCAGCGACTCGTTGAACGTCGATCGGTGCATACAGTACAAGGCGCGGGCGGACGAAGTTGGAATGAACTGCTCGTTTGGTATTGGAACAAACCTAACGAACGATTTTGCCGATTCGACGCCGATGAATATTGTGATGAAAATTGATAGTGCGAATGGCCATCCGGCAGTGAAGATTAGTGATAATCTTGGCAAGAATACGGGAGATCCGGCGGAGGTGAGACGGGTGAAGAAGGTTTTGGGATATGAGGAAAAGTATTGGGCTGGAGGAGATGAGGAGCACAGATGGGGTTGAAGGATGTAAAATAGGACTGAAGAGTAGGAGGTGTCGAAATATGTAAATTAGCTTTGATGATTTCCCGTAATACAAGCTATTGGTGATCCGGGCTGGTTGTGGTGCTGTAGGGAGGAAGAGTGAAGTTGGTTGTAAGAGCTACTGCGGATATTAAAGTGGTTATTAATACGAATAGACATACTACAGATAGTAGCAAGCTTTGTTTTGCAGTCTAAGTAAAAGGTGTGGTCTAATATTTGGCAGTAATCAGTAGAATAGAAGTAAGCAGTGGAATGGTAATCTTACATTGGTCGGCCAATATATACTTTACGAGAATACAGTTAACAGAGAAATATCATATTTAAGATATGAATGTTTAACAAGAATATCAGATTTAACAGGGAAATCCCAAATTTCACAGAAATATCATATTCATCAAAGAAATACTTATCATAGAAATACTATCACAGAAGTATTTACACAAATACTACCACAGAAGTATTCACACAAATACTTATCATAGCAATGATTATCACACAAATACACCACAGAATACAGAATAAACTACAGTGGATAACATTCACAGTCTATTTCAGTGAAAGAATAGTAAGAGTAAGAAAGATGAGACAGCATGCGGCGGCACTGATACCACCGACGCATAAGAAAAGGAGAAAGAACAAGAAAAAGTGCAGGGCTGCATATTATTAATGGTGGGCAGGGGCGTCAGCAGCAGGCGAAGAACTTGGAGCAGAAGCCCCTGGAGGAGTCGGCGGACAGGTTGTCGGGCTTCTGGTGCTGCGACGTGCACACGGGGTCGCCCGTGGTCTGCGGCTGCCCCTGGAGCTGGTCCTGCTGCTGTGGCTGCCTCTGCTGGTACCGGGCAGCGGGTCTGTTGCCGTCGGGCAGGTTAGGGAGGGGCCTGTTGCCGTCTGCCTGGGCGGCGGGGGTGTGGTGGTGGTACTGGCCGGCTGGCTGGTGGAACTGGGCCTGCTGGAGGTTCTGCTGATGGCTCTGCTGATGGCTCTGCTGCTGCTGCTGCTGCTGCTGCTGGGCCAAGGCCTGGTGCGAGTGGTGCCTCTGGTAATACTGCTGGCTGGTCCGGGCACGCCTCTGGTGGTGGTGGGGCGGGTTCGGGTGGCCGTAGCCGTGGAGATTGGGCTTCTTGTTGATGGAGTAGTCCCAGCCCCGGCCGCCGTTCAAGTCCATCCAGTCGTAGTGGCCATCTGCAGTGGCCCCGATGTCATCCAGCACAGAGGAGATGAGGTTGCGGTAACCGTCGTAGTCTGGCTCTTCCTCGAACTGGAGGTTGCGAACCCGGCGGAGATACTCGCCAAACTGTGGAGGGAGACCCTGGCAGAGGTCGGAGATGGGCGTGGTTCTCTTTTTCTCGCCGATCTTCTCGTACTTCTGCTTGTTGGTGGGTGCCTTCAGGCCCTGCCAGGGGAGGTGGCCGCGGAGAAAGTAGAAGAACACGTGGCCCAGGGCCTCCATGTCGTCGCGGCGTGACTGCTCGCGTCCCAGGTGCGTGTTGACCGACATGTACCGGGCGGTGCCGCTCAAGGACTTCTTTTCCCGGTAGGGGATATGCTTCTTGGTCCGGGCGTCCCGGTACCGCTTGGCCATGCCGAAATCCACCATGTGCACCTTGTTCTCGTCGGGCATGCCCCGGCGGCCGATCAAGAAGTTGTCCGGCTTGATGTCCCGGTATATGAGATCGTGCTCGTGCACCCGCTGGATCAACGTGATCATCTGCACCGAAACCTGCACCACCGTCTTCACCGAGAACTTCCGGCCGCACCAGTCGAAGAGGTCCTCCAGCGACGGGCCGAGCAAGTCGATCACGAGGATGTTGTGCAACCCCTCCTGCCCGAAGTAGTAGGCCGTCGGAATGCCCTTGATTCCGATGAGATGCATGTATGTTCTGTACTCGTCCCGGAGCTGCGGTGCCTCTGTCTTGCGTGGCTCGAACTTGATCGCCACCGGGATCCCGTTGATGAGGTTTGTGCCCTCGAAGATCACTCCAAACGACCCTTCACCGATCTTTTTCCCGATCTTGTAGTGGAGCCCCACCACCTGACCCCCGTTGTTCGACCCGTTCGACGACGAATATCCGCCGTTCGAACCCTGCTGCACCCCGTTTGTGCCCTTCGACGCCTTCTGCGCCTGCTTCTGCTCCTGGTGCTGCATCTGCTGCATGCGTTCTCTCGATTGTGGCTGTGAAACCTGCTGCTGCTGCACCTGCTGGTACTGCTGGTTGCCTGTTTGGTTAATCACTGCTGCTGCTGCTGCTGCTGTTGCCTGAGGTTGTACGTTTGCACTCCTTGACATAACTTCCACTTTGGCTGGTAGTTGGTGTCAATAATGAGTAATCAGTAGTCTGTATTGGCTGTATTGGCTTTATTGGTTTTATTAGCTTTGCTGGTTTTATTAGCTTTGCTGGTTTTATTCGTTTATTCGCTTGCTTTTCACTGCTCTTTCCTTTCTATACCATATATCTATACTCCGTTTCCTGTTCTTCACTTTTCTCAACAAGAACAAATATTATATCCCCGATTCAAAGCAAGTCTCTCGGCGCTTAATGTTGGATCTGCCCAAGTCACAAATTATTCAATACGCAACTTCCTGCACAAGTTCTCCGCTGTCTGATCGTTCCAATCTGTGTCAAAACAGTGCGATCGTTGCAGAAGTGCAAAAACTCAAGAATGTCCTCCTTTACCGCTGTGCTTCACAGAGGGCCTAAAATGCGATGCAATAATTTAAAATAAATAAATAGATGAAATCCAAGAAAATCTCAAGAAAATCAAAGAATACCTACCAGCGAAATGCGACCCGGCTCAATCTTCGCAAGTCGAAGAAAAATCTTAAAGTGCTCGAAATTATATATTCTGCCAATTCAAATACAGCCAGCAGAATTCCGTGCTAAAAAAAAAAAAAAATAAATAAATAAATCAACAACTACAATAATAGCGTTGATTTTCGAAGCAACGCAAATCTGCAATAATCGGCAAGACCCAGCCAACTTGGTGCAGTGCTACCCATATACACTTCACCATGCTTTTTCCTGCTTCTACCTGTATTGCCTACCTGTATTGCCTACCTGTATTAGCCTAAGTACATGCTACACTAGTTTATTTAATCTACTGAATGGCCCACATTCTGACGGAAATGGGCTGTGTAGTTCTATTATCAAACTGGTACACCAAGTAAATTTGATCAGGTTGGAATGAAAAAAATGGAATTGGAACCGAGCAGTATACGCAGAAAATGAAAAAAAAAAGTGCCTTCTGTATTGATTTCTTTGTTCTTTCGAATCTGGAGTGGATACCGAACCCCGTTTGCTTTAATCGGCAACGTAGCAACCGCCGTGTGCTTTAACCGGCAATCCACTACTACTCTTCGCTCTAACCCCTTCTCGCATTCTTCTATTTTTTCCCCTCCTATACATGGTTCCGTATTGGCTTTTTTTTCTCCACCTTCCGTTTAATCGCACTATACGATGATAACAAAGCTGTCAAATTCTTCCCCTAAACTCTGTAAATAAGGTCGTTTACCCTCCTCGGTATACTTCGCATTCTGCTTACAGTGTGGTGCCAAAATATGCAAGCATGTAGTTTTTTTCTGCTTTAATCATCCCCGCTCAAATATCTCCCCTTAGTGTTTAAAATCTATAGACACTCTTTATTAGGCATAACCTTAATTTAAGTATTCCCGGCTTCCTCTGTGGCATTCTGTGCGTGCATTTTCTTAGATGTATCTCCGGGTCTCGCTGTGCATGCTTCTTTCGGTATTTCATTATTTGCTGCTGCGATTCGCGGATGTTCACTGTCCCGTAGCGGTGTCTGGATGTAGTTCCAAAGCGGCAAGGCCTGACTCCTGAAGAAGTTGATAAGCAATAAACAATGCAAATGAGCTGTTAGGTTCCAGATTTCAACCACCTACTTGGGCTCCATATCGGTCATTTCCTGCTTTTCCGGTTTGAGCTAAGCTGTGTTTATTTTGGCAGCCCATTTTTCCTAACTTCAGTTCAAGATGGGGTCAAAAGCTCACAAAAAGAGAAGAAGGATCAGTTCGAGAGCTTGCGTGAATTGCCGGGCCAAGAAGATAAAATGTGATTGCGAAAAACGATTTCCGTGCACTCACTGCAAGAACAACTCGAAGCAGTGCATTCTTGTTGAGGATAAGCGAGCGTACAGACAGACTTCAGATTATATACAGTCTTTGGAAAAGCGTGTGAAAGATTATGAGGATGAGATTGCAAGACTCAAGCAGTTGGGCGATCCCAAACACGATTCAGTGGTAAACCAGAGGCGGAAATTACGAAATGGTGGCAAGAAATCCGGTGGGAAAAGCAGCAATGCAGGAGATTTGACGCCAGAATCTTCCAATGATAACAGTTTAACGAGTGATAGTGTGAACGAGCCGGAAGTTCTGCCTATAACAGAGCACCGGATTGTGACCGAGAATTCTTACAAGTACCCATGGCCAAGAGCGTTTGGTAGTAAGTTCAACACGGAGCCTGTTTCCGTTTACGGCCCAACAAGTGTGTTTGACTGTATTCCGGTAAAGTTCAACAGGGCAGATTCGAATGGAGAAGACAAGGCACTGGAACTTGGCCAGCTGAACAAGGATGTGCGGATTATCACGTGCATCAAACTCTTTTTCAACTGGTTATATCCGGATTTGCACATGTTTATTCACCGAGAAGCGTTTCTTTTGGACTTCTTCCATCCGAAAGAGGACGACATGTGTTCTTCATACTGCTCAAAGGAGCTCGTTTACGCCGTGGCTGCAATTGGTGCATTCGTTTCGGCAAACGAGGAGATATCAGGCCAGTCGTACAACTTTTATAGAATGGCACTTTCAGGTTTGCTGGTTGACTTCGAGCATCCGTCTATCCCAGCAATGCAGGCGTTTGATCTTTTGGGTCTCTACGATATTTATAACGGTAGAAATAACTCGGGGTGGATTTTAACTGGGATGGGTCTTCGAATGGGGTTTAATCTAGGGTATCAGCTCAACCCGAAAAGCTGGAAAGTGTCCGGCACTAAAAATAATGTGAGCGACCTCACTATCAGCATCAGAAGCAGGATCTTCTGGGGCTCCTTTGTGCTGGATCATTTTGTTTCGTTGCTTTTGGGAAGACCTGCCTTATTACAGATAAGTGATACTACAATCCAAGAATCAGAAGCCACCCCTGACATCGACTGGATAGACGAGTACACGTTTCCAGGATACTCCAAGGTGATCGACATCTCTACACCCCTCCGAAGCATCGTGCGTCTTTTGGTCTTGGCCGACGATGTTCTTCACAAGATTTTTTTCACCGTTGGCCAAAGAGTCAATCTTTTGCAAGAAAGCAACGATAAAATTGCCGGCTGGCGTGATAGTCTACCCGATTCACTTGTATGGGACTCTGTATCTCTCCGAACGAGGGCCACTGACCCAACTAGGATGCTGCACATCTACTATTACTACATTGTGCAATTGTGCCTCAATAGGCCGTTTGTCAAAGTGGACAACACCTGCTCATCTGAAGTGTGCGATAATGCAATTGCAGACTTGTATGTTGCCATAAAAGCATTCACTGGCACCCATGGGTATCATAAATGCTCCGTCGTGATCATATATGCTTGTATCATCTCGGTATCTGTCATCCTACTTTCTGCGTCGAAGAAGAGTGATGAAAACAGCAACGATGAAAGCAGCATGCTTCTTCTCTGCCTTTCAGATGCACAGAAGGAGCATTTTTTCACCTTCATGGACACACTTCATCGTCTTTCCAAAACGTGGAATCTCAGCCTGAAATCTTACGAAATGATCTCTCACAAGCTATCAAAGGACTACGGACTGAATTTCGACCAGCAGTACAAGATTTACCAGCATGAAAGCAGAAATAGCAGCTCTTCGTCCAGTCTTGCCACGCCTGAAAGTGGTGAAGTAAACCATAATGGTGTTTTTACTGATTATCAGGATTCTACAAGTATAGATTACACTGAGCTTCTATACAATAGCTTTGGTGGTCCTCCTTTGCTCATGAACCCTGGCATTGCATCTACTGACTGGGAGTCGCTCTTTCCTGATCTTTTTGGCCCGGATGAGTTCGGTTGAGTTGACATCGTAAACTGTTCTCTTTTTAAGTATTTAATGTGAGTAATCTTCGTATTTTACTTTTTTTTTTTTCTTTTTCTTCCTCTGCACGTGACCTACCCGCGCCAGAATTTTTCACCCGCGATCTTATTGTTGTTTGCTGTATGGCAGCTTATGTCATCGAATACATTGTCTATTGAATTTCAGCAGGAGCGATGACAGTATTAGCGCCATAACATGCAAATACAGTGATGCCGGGTCAGGCGTTATTTCAGACCGGATCTCAGAAGGGGTATATATAGCGAATAATTTGGATGTCGAGGGTGATATGCAAAGGTCTCTGATTCGCTAATACTCCTTAGTGTGTATTATCTTGATACATATTTCTTTGCTACAACTTCGAAAGCAGTAAAACTAAAAAAAAAAAAGCTTTCTTCAACCGTTGAGTGACACTCTACACACATTAACCGATACTCCCGTCAATTGCAATCTGGAAATTGCTAAAAACAACATACTTGTTCCGGGCAGGATTTTGAACAAACTCCGTTTGGGAGCATTTCAAAGAAATACTAGATTTGGAAATTGTCACCGCAGAGTGCACACAAAATACTTAGGAATGACTTCGGAAACAAACAAGCCGTTCACATTGAGCAAGAGCTCGACAATTGAGGATTTTGAAGCTGCAAATAAGGCAAGTACAGACCAGTTGAAGGTTTCGAAGCCGGAAATTCTCGAGATATCGGGAAAAGGTCAGTCTCCACACACTTTGTGGATTGGCTGCTCTGATTCCAGGGTTAATGAGTGTACGGTACTTGGATGTGTGCCTGGAGAAATCTTCACAGTCAGAAATATTGGAAATGTGGTCACAACCGGCGATTTGGCATGTATAAGTGCGATCCAGTTCGCCATTGAGTCTCTAAAGGTGAAAAGAGTGGTGGTTTGTGGACATACGGACTGCGGAGGAATGTGGGGTGCACTTTCCAGCAATAAGGCTAACGGACCTCTTGACAATTGGCTTCTTCCAGTTAGGAATGTTCGACTTGAGCATTTGGATGAGCTTGATGCTATTACTGATGGCCCACAAAAAAACGCAAAGCTGTCTGAACTTAATGTTTTGCACTCTGTTGAGGTGGTGAGGAGACACCCAAGCTTCGTCAAAGCTCATAGGGAGAGTGGTGTAGAGGTGTATGGGCTCCTCTACGATGTCAAGACTGGATACTTGAAGCAGGTATCAAGTGCAGGAGAAGCAGCCAGAAAGATTGAGGAGGTTTTCGATCTTGGTGGTAAGTAGGACTATTATTATGTACTGTTATTGCGCACTTATATTATTAATACTACTACTATTGCATACTACTCCGATTACATACTATTATTATTGCGTACTACTCTGATTACATACTACCATTATTACGTCCTACTATTATTACATACTCCTCTTATTGCCTACTAATATTAATACTACTATTATTGAATACTATTCTTATTACATACTACTATTATTGCCTACTAATGTTATTGTATACTATTATTAATACTCCTATTATTGCATACTACTATATTACGTACTACTGTTATTGTATACCCAACTATTCCACCATTAGTTATTGCTATTATTACACACGTCTATATTATAGAAATGCCACTCTTCATCAATTCTCGGTGACCTCGTACACAAAGGTCTGCTTCTCTACACCAAATACACGAGCGAGAAGCAAATCTTTATTAAAACGCTCTTTCGCCTCCAGCTTGAATCCAAGACCCTCAGCTATTTCCCTCTCGTAGTTCTCAAAACTGTAAATATCAAACAAGCACCTCACATTCTTGTAGCCCTCCACCTTGTGCAAGTCTCTGATGACGTAAGTAAGAAGATCTTCCAACACTCCGGCAGATATGTACACTCTTCTTATTCCAAGTGCCGTAATCTTGTATGTAAGGGTGTCCTCCGTCTTGTCCTCCTGCTGTTTCTTCACTATAAACCCGATTGGTGTCTGCCTGTACACAACATTGACCGAATTCTGCTTCATCTGCTCCACCTGCTTTTTTTCCTCCTTCGACAGCTTACTTTTGTCTGTGAGGCTGGCATACTCTCCCATGTCAATTCCAAAATACTCCTGCTGGTGGTCCGGCACAGCCTGACTCTGCTCCTTCCAGTATCTGGTACTTCTGTTGAGAATAGCCCACTCAATACCAACGAAAAGACCAATCATAGCAAGCGATTCGACTATATCAGACCTGAATTGTGGACTCTTTGCCAAGATTTCCATGCCTTGAAGAAATCCATCTTTGAAGTTGAAGCTGGAGAAATAATCCTGGAGCCTCAACCGGTATACAACACCAAGCCATGCAATTAGCAAGGTTAATGTGAGGGGAGACGAAAAGAGTCGTTTATTTAGAAGAGCCTTTCTGCTTAGTAGATAATCCATTTGCAAGTTGACCACCGCTTCCGAATAGCTTGGATCGATAAATTTAATATCGAGTTTCGGCACTTCTTCCACTGGCAATGGCTCCCTGAGCCGGGCGTCTATTTGTCCTCTAGTTGGCATTGTTGATACAGTGTATGTATTGTATTATTTTTCAGCTCACCTTGAACAGTAGTCCTTTTTTTTGCTCTTTTTGTTGAGTCACTAGTATCCAAAGTGTCTGTATCTGTCTGTACTTATCGGTGTGGACTTTGCTTTGCTTTTATATTGCATGCATTTTCGCTATTTCCATCAGCAATCTAATCTGATTGACAATGGACGTGCTCTGCTCATCTGTGACGCACGCACTAATCGGTAATACCCTGTATCCTGCTTTTTTTTTTTTTTTTTTTTTCGCACTTTCGCCAATTTTCATCGTTTTTCATCGCTCTTTTTTTGAGTAATTACCCACGTGACAGTTAAGCTAATATTGACAGACAATACATTTCACCAAATTACTATCGCCACTTGCTCATGGAATCATGCAGAAACTTCCGTAAGTAGTCCTGTGCTTTGATTTGCATATTTTGGGGTTTTAAAAGCCGCTTATTGTAGATGCTAATTCTCCCATTTACTCTTAGGAACCAAGTCACACCGTGTCCAGTACTAGTATTATCAGTCGATCGACCCGACGATTGAATGCACTGCATATTTGTGTATTTTCCGCCCATAAACTGTTATTTAATGGTGAATTGTACGGCAACCTGATACCAAGAAGTACGCCAATGAAATTTATTCAACCTTGCTTGCCACCTGATGCTCTAGTCAGCTAATGCTGTAGTCAAAGTGGCTTAAAGGCTCTGCTGTAATCCAAAATATGCCGTTTCTAAAATCGCGGTTTGTTGCATTGATCTTTTTTTTAATTTTCAACATGTATAATAAACAGAATCGGGCTATTGGTTAAGATCAGGAAATGTACACAATAACTCTCTTCAAGCCTCAAACGCACATTTTCGCCGTTTTTCTCGTAGTATAATCACAGATATGCCACATAATGACAAAAGACTGTCGGAACTTGTGGACCCGAATACTCTTTTAAATGTCTATGGGCTGAGAACTTTAAATCCGCAAACATATAAAGACGACATTGTTCCTCAAAAGGTTAAGATTGACACCTTCAAAGACCCAAATTCCATCCCAAAAGATGTCATATATAGCTTTCTTTCGGATGACTCTACACAGACCACACAAAACGGAAAGCATGGAAGTGAAGACAGAATAAGGGGTACGAGAGATCCATTGGGGTTTAATACGTCAGTGTTAGATGAATTGATTGATAAAGATATCATCAACGACACGAGAGATCCAAAAAGCATGAAATTTATGATTGGTTCGAAGGCTTTTGATTCGACGCTTTTCTTAGGACAATTGCATGGTGATAAATCCGCAGATGAGCTTTTGAGAAGTATCAAACATTTGGATGATGACTTAGAATCCAAAAAGCCTCTATTACAGCAGCTCATAGCTGATAATTTCATGAAAACCCTCTACACGAAAAACTCCATGGACAAAGTGTTTAGTGAGTTTTCGGATAACAGTCTTAATAAAGAAGTTAGTGCTTTGAAGAGCAGTCTTTCTGCTTCTAGCAGCTCTTCCAATCAATTGTTGAATCCACTTGTTCTCCAGATGTCAAAAAAGCACGAATTGGATCAGGCGCTAAACACCATTGCTGAGCTGAAAGACCTAATTGATCTTCCTTCCAAGCTTCGGCGGTCAATTCAGGAAAAAAACTTCCACTCGTTAATTAGTGACTACAAGAAGGGGAAGAAATTGTATGAGGCAAGGAGTCCCAACGACCAGTTTTCCGAAAAGATTTGGTCCACCGTCAAAACAATCATTGATGATTATAAAGCCGGTTTGTGGGAACGACTTGGACGGATTCATATAGAGGCAATTGATCTTGGCTTCAGTACAAGTACCCAATCGAGCGGGTCAGATGATTTTGTAACGCTAATATCGAAGATTCTCGAGCTTGGGACCGACGAAAATCCTATAATTGAGTTCATCAATATACAATTTGACTACATCTCAAAAGATATGGATGAGGGTCTCAGTAAAGTTCAGCTCACGAGGCTGTTGAAATTCCGCGAAAGTGTATCTGAGGCATATGATGAGAATAAGAAGCAAAATGGTAGAGATAATGGAGAAAATAGAAAAGACGATCTTTCAACTGTGGCGCTAAAAGACGTCTATGCTATGCTGACTGCATCTTCTGTCCCTGAAGTGGATTTGGAAAGTGATATTGAGTCATATGATCTTCCTATGGTGCTTGAACTCTGGGGTTTCCTGTCAACATATGTTGATGAAATAACAGATCACATTGTAGTCAACAAGATACTCAAGTTTGCTAACATTGTGTACTTTTTCATGAACGATTTTGCGCAGAGGTTCGATTCTCAGCAAGACGATAGTTTCCTTCAGTTCCGAGACTACGAAAAGAGCAAAATGAGAAAGTTCTTTGAGCTTTTAATCCAGAAAGTGTGCTCACGTTTACTGTTCCTATTTGGATCCTCAGGCCAACAGATGTTGGAGGCTTTAAAAAGCTCTAAATTTGATGATGCTGGTAGTATGGACAAGCCAAAAGATCGCGGTCTTCAGTCATCATATGGTTTTATTCCACCTCGCTCAAATGCATTATCAGCTTTGCTTTTTTTGCATCAACTCCAGGAAAAGATATTTGATACGTTTCAGAATCTCAGGAACAACATAGAGCTGTTGAATTCTGACTCGATCGGAAAGGTTATTGACAAAACTTTGAAGACAATCAACTATAACATCATAATGGGTATTCTTTGCACGATGAACTTTGACATAAAGCGTCTTTTGTATGTCCAGGATTGGACGATGTCTGACACATATGAGGGCTGCACAAAATTGCCTGAATTTTTGTTGGCTTATTATAGTGTCGCTCTCTCAAGACTCAGGAAATTGGATGTTATGAATGATCCAGTTGTCTCAAAAAGAATACAGATGGAATTTTTAAGATCCTTTGATATTCTCATGGACGATCAGTTGAAGGCGGTGACAACCAAGACTAAAGACGATTCGAAACTTAAAGATTTTCGGTTCATCACTACACTCAGCAATATATCTGCTTTGAAACAGATAGTTCTTCCAAAGGTGGTGCAAATATTCAATGACCAGTTTGGAACTTCCCTATCGGCACCAAAGCTCAAGGTGTATGCATCGTTTGACAATTATGAGAAGATAATATACGGTGAGTATTTGAAGGGGTATAGAAGCACACTCAAGACAATTGTGTGCAAGGGAGTACGTTCGACAAATTGGGCGCAGATGGATTCTCAAGCATCAAGAAAAGATGCCATTGCTGTGTCCGATTTTATTTTGAAAGCCATTAATTTTGTCAACACGATAAAATCGAAACTCTTGGGTCTGAAATCCAACAACAGGTATGTCATCCGGATCGAGTTGGATCTCGATGACTACATCATCAAAAAGTTAATTGACTACTTGAAGGAAATCCGACAGTTCAACAGTGGTGGCCTCAACCAGATATGCGTTGATCTCACTTTTCTTTGCAGAATATTTGGTATCATAAAGCGTTCCAGTATGAAGGATGACACACACGTTGCGAAATTGGAAAGCGTGTGTAAAAGATTCATGGATAAAAGAGGAGGCGATACAAAGGTCATTGAGCAGAGTGTGAAATCAAGTATACGGGAGAATCGGGCACAGGTTGAATGCTTCTCCCAGCTTTAACGTCATAATAATCGATTTACAGTTTTCTTACGTATACCAAAATATGTGGTGTAATATATTAAAACATGATTTAGAAAAGATAACATCCTAAGAACGTCTATCATTAATCTTTGAGAACCTCATCGCTCAGCTTGTTCAACTCTTCGATTATACTTCTCGTCTTTTCGCTGGCGGCTTCTTTATCTGTCTGCAACTTAAAGTGGCCCGTTGAAATTGGAACAGATGTGTTGGAAAGCAAGGATATGGAGCTGCTGGAATTGGATTGATCATCTGTAAGATCGTAGTCGGTGCTTTGATATGCTTCATTTTGTAGCTTTCTTCTTTTAAATCTAACCTTGAACATCTTTTTCCCTGTCTGTGACAACTGTGACTTCACGTATGCCACTTTTCTCTCATCAAATTTATGTGTATGTGTGGTAGGACGTACAAGATTAACCAATGAGGTTCCAACATTCGATTCTGTGGTAGTATTCATTGATGCTGTACTCTGCATCGCACTGGCAGATTCACGCTTTGCTTTTTGTTTGTGTTCCTGCTTCATCATATCCACAAGTCCAGCCTCTAAGTTTTCCTTCATCTGGCGATACTGAAATTTGTATATCTGTGATAAGTTGACAAGCTTGACGTTGACATTTGCCGATTTGCCATTGTAGCTGTCGAGTTTTAAGTATGCGGCAACACGATCGTCCATATTCTCGTTGCTTTGAAAAGAAAAAAAGGTAAGAAGAATGGATGTGAAATGCCGCTTGTTGAATCTTGACAAATAGCTCATGACCTTGGCCAAAACTTTTGAATCCACCAAAAGTTTGTCGATAAGCTTACAGTTATTGTTCCTGTCCTGGTCAATGGTTCCAATCTGAATGATCACAAAGTCTATATCCTTGAAGTCTCTCTTTGGAGTAAAGGAGTCCGACAACGACTCCATCTGTAAAGATGTTCCACTTGCAGATTTAAATCCTTTAAATATGTTTTCTCCATCCGATGATTTTTTGAGGCCTGTTTTCCCAATAAGCCATTTCGAAGCTGTGTCCTCGCAATCCCTCCAAATAAATAGCATCTTGAGCTTTCCATCCTCCTTGCAGCACTTTGTAAGTAGACTTTCAATGTCAATACTGCCAGAGTTGTCCTTAGGCAAATATGGACTCCGTGTGGCTTTCAGCACCGGTTTTTTGGTAATGAAATGAGGAACATCTGGCACTAAACGCTGCTTGAACTGCCTGATCTCGTCTATCTTCTTTCTCCGTTGCTTGTATTTGCTTGAAGCATGTTCTGCGGCCTTCATTATGCATTTAATACTGAAGCTTTTGACCATTTTGGCTCTAAATGTGTCGGCACTATTCTTCAAGACTGCGAGATAAATCTGCTCCCGGACAAATGCTTCATAAAGTTCCGAACTAAGCTCTTCAACAAGTGTATCCCGCCTCACCTCTTTTGCTTTAGCAGCCTCGTTTACCACTTTGAATGCTTCTTCCGTAAATTCATGAGTAGTTTCTGAAACTATTTTGTGAATCATGGTATCAACTAGTGACCTGCAGGATACATCAAAAAGCTTGTTTTCCACAAGCTTGTGCTTAACGTTGACTTTCTGCTCAATTTCAGCAGGCTTGGTTAAGGAGTTGCTAACAGTAGACTTATCTTCCGCATTTTGGGCATTGCTTCCTGTCAAAGTATTTTCATTCTTGTTCAAATTCTGCCCAAACGTAAATGCTGGCTTCGCATTATTATTTGCAGCAAATATTGTATGCGGAGCTTCACTGCCGGTATCCGAAAGACCACTTGCAGAAAATCTGAATTTTGGTATTTTCTTATTAAGCGGAGTCTGTGCCTTTGGCGAGCCAAATGTAAATTCTTGTGGTTGTGTTTTTGTAGCACCAAACAAAGGCTTGGATTCTGCTCCATTCGCGACACTCGAAGTTGTGCTGGATGCAGGTGCAGACTGCGGAAGAAGAGATGGCAGCTGGTGCAAGGAGGTGTGATTCTGGTGCACGGGTGCGCTTTCCCCCGACTGCATCTCGGTCATCTTTGCAGCCAGCAACTGGAAGTTTCCCTCGAGTATTTCATTGACAACACGTGTTGCCCTCTTTCCCTCGTGAAAGCTCCACCTGGCTACCTCCTCCAATGAGTGGGCAGCACGGAGATTTAATGCATAGTTAGGCATGCCACCATTCACAATATCCTTATAAGTTGCAGGATGCGGGATGGTGTCGATACGTTTGGTGTATGGTTGTGCCTGATGCCGCTTGAAGGCCACTTTTAGAGCAGTCACCTCAACCTGGGGCTCCTGGGAAGGTCCCGTTAGGATTGGAAGTGCGTAAAGTTTACAAGATTGCAAAAATTCGCCAACTGTGTCAAAGCCAAGATCTGCACTCAAAGCCTTTGCATCGGGCATATTTTTGGCCTTGGAATGCAAAGATCTCGCCAGCATGCTCAGTGCATTGTACCGAATCATGTTGAAATGGATCTCCGCAAGACATGCAAGTAGAAATGGAGTATGTCCGTCGAAAATTGCGCGGAAAAACGCACTATAGAGATCCAACCTGCCGACACCACGCAGAATTAGGCCTCTGAGAAATATTGCACGCTGTAAAACTGGTGCAGAGATGATTGTGTCCGGCAAGCGTTGAAGATTGCGATCGAGTTCTGTATCATCTATTTTGGAGATGAGTTCATATGCCCTGAACTCGGCCTCGTTGGGGCATATGCCACCACGTGACCTCACATCATCGTACATGTGCGTTAGAGTCTGCAGCGAGTTGTTAAACTGCTCGATTTCCTGTTGTTGCTGATAATCGGGATCGTGTGCAGCAGCCATCACATGAAGCGATAAAATGTGGATTCTGCAGATTCTTTCGTGACAGTCGATCGACTCTATGCCAGAGTAGTTGTTCTGGAATGTGAAATCCTGCCGGATGGACCGGGTTCTATCCCAAATGAACGATTGTGAGTCTGGCAGTTTGTCCAAAAGATTGTCAATGATGTAGTTGAGAGTTCTTGAGAGCACTTTCGGCGGCCGGACATCCGACGGAAGTGACGGCGGTTGGCCCGATGGTCTCATGAAGGTCTTGATGGCAAACATCTTGGAAATTCGACCAGTACTTGGGTCTTTCTCCCATCTCGACACCTGATTCTTAAATTCTCGTTCCACACGCTCAAAAGTCGGACACATGTCCTGGCAGCTTCCCCTAAACGAGATTGCCGCATCGAGTGACTTTTTTGCGTTCTCCTGGTCCACCAAGTTCAGCTTTTCCATCTGCTCCCGCTCTTTTTTGCGATATCCCTGAAATTCTTGAAACAACACCTGGGGATCTCCTTGAAACTCCGACTCCCGTGCAGCAAGCATCTCCTGGTTCTTGCGATCCCACTCATTCTGCACAAAGGGCGAACTCTCGAAAAGGGTCTGTGTCTTTAGCATGTATTTTGGCACTGCAAGACTCCCTCTGCTCACTTTTCTAAATCCCAAATCTTGTGGATTTTCCACCATTGCCCCAACAAACTTCGATGAAAACGGCTCTGTGCTTCTCTGATTGCCGGATACTGGCTCTGCCTTGCTCCCCCGGGAAATCGCATGCCCATTCTGCCCGGAATGTTCGCTCTTCTTGTCTTGTCCACCGGTGCTTGTACTTTTTTCAAAATGCACAATCCCATCAGTATTATCATCATGCTTCACACCCCGATTCCCAAACGGTCTATCTCGACCATTCTGCCTGTTGCCTCTTCTTTTGTTCCTGTTAAAGTTGGTCGTGTTGTTTCTTTCCTGTCCGTTAATTGCCCCCTTTGTCGGTTTTCCTTTATGCTTCTTTTCAGATCTACCATTCCGATTTTCATGCCGTCCTTTCTGAAAGTAATTCACCCCGGAAAAATTCCCACCTGCCGGATTGCCGATGGAATTCATTTCGCAGCTGGTTGAGATAAGCGAAAGCCTGGAAAATCTGCTATTTGGGAATTGTGATAACGTTTATCATCGAACATCAGTAATCAAACCCTCACTTTGACATTGTCGTGCCTGCTCTGTGGAGAAAAAAAAAAAAAAATATCTCGCAGGTTCAATTTTCGGGTGTAGAGATGTGATGATTTGAGCATGCGAGCGGTTGGGCGTTTTTATTGGAGCACATACTTACTAAGAGAACCGACGGATTTCGATGTGATAAGAGGTCTAAATTTGATCGCTTCTTGTTTTGATACTTTTACATTGCTAAGTCTATCTTTTCCCACCGCCACCACCTAAATTATCCCCTGACTAAATCTGTTTTTGTGGTGATATTACATTCTCCTTTTTCTGTGTAGTGTAAAGTAATCCTTGGTTATTAAATTTTCAGGCTATCTTTATTCCCCTGCCTCGAGGCGGCAGGGCTTGGCAAATATAGTGGGGCCAAAACAAAAAAAAATTATATATATATGTATGGCAATTGGCAGTATACAGATGGCACAATATGAAGTTCACTGGATGTGTAAATGAACAGCATTAAGATAGATGAAGAAAAGAACTGTGCTATGAGGTAGTATGCAATTAAAAGAGATAGAGTTATGTTAATGAAAGAGATAGAATTATACTAAGAAAAGAGAACTAGGCTGATTAGAAAAGAGAACTAGGCTACTTAGAAAAGAGAACTAGGCTACTTAGAAAA
>ERZ746981.117-NODE-117-length-65978-cov-14.742826_pt1 | contig 65978 bp, 42 predicted proteins | sample MGYA00374948_ERZ746981 | MGnify/ENA primary metagenome ERZ746981 (study PRJEB28757, sample SAMN06711160) | food metagenome | host: microorganism | place: China:Harbin | collected 2017-01-30 | study: EMG produced TPA metagenomics assembly of the Analysis of...
TTCTGGACTGTGGCTGGCTTTAGCTCTGTCTTTTCTTCACCCATTATAATATATATATATATATATGTATACGAACCCTTTTTCTACAATACTTCCAGATATGTATTTGTATCGTTGTAAGAAAGTAAGTAAAGTATGATGGTCGAATAAAGCCATCAATATACAGAAGCAAAGGTTTGCAAATTTTCAGTGATAATTTTTTTTTTTAGGTTCTCTCGCATTACGTAAGCGCGTAATATGATTCCGCTCTGAGAACATCAGATTTTGTCAGTTTAAAACCAATGAATGGTACTTGTTTATCGCCAGAAAGAGGTTGGTATAGCTTAATCCAGGCTAATAATTGATTCGTATGATAGTATTCACGTAAATATTCAGGAATCTTTAAATGTAGCTTAGAGATCGAATGCATGTTAGATTTTGAATGTGACATAATTCGTACTCTAGTAATCGAATCTTTATTATCGGCAACATCTATGAGCCCAACAACACCAATATTCATAAAAAAAGACCGCTTAAAACATGATATTATCTTTTCTGTTAGATCATCTGATAATGATTGTTCATTACTGTTAGTGTTTAGATGCAAAGACTTTCGAAATAAACGATCAATTTTATCAAGTTTCCCCTTTAAAGGTAAGGCGTCTGGTGAATTGTGAAGATAATTCAATATTGAAAGGATTTCGCTCTCCACCGTTTTGTATTCCATTGGTATATCGTAAAGAAGTGTCGAAAGCTTAAATGAAGTCGTGTCACAATAATATATCAAGGCTGCGAAAATCAAAACCTGAGCTATTACTTCCTGATCATCCGCAATAAGAGCACAATCAATAGTGGCAGCAAGAGAAATCCAGATGGGGTCAAGTAATTGCTTCATACTGAGAATTGCAGTCAATTTCCAGAATGGATGATCATCTGAGTACTCCTTAAAGCTTGAATCAACATATCCAAGGAGATACAATTGATATAAACAAATCTTCTGGGACACAGAGTCGATATGCTTTAGTGGGAATTTCAATCCCCATTTCAGGCTGAGAAGTGCAGTATTCAGTGTACACGGTAATGGCTTAAAGGTCAGTTTGTCGTGATCATTTTTGGAAGCGAGATGAAATACTTTTATGTCAATTGACACCAAAGGTATATTATCAGTCAAAGATTTCCATTCGCTCAAGATCATCTCAAAGTCACGCTTATCTATGATAGATTTCGAATGATAACCAAACTGTGAATAAAATGTATACGTACGGAGTAAAGATTCGCATATGAGTATTCTGGCAACAGGAAAGGATCCAGTATAAATCCTCATAAGCATTCGTCTGAACACAGATGGCGTTGAATTGACAACTAGAACATTATTTTCATTATATGGCATGATCTTATCAACATCATCACAATTGTTTATCAAAATTACGTTTCTCAAAGGAGATATCGTATTCCAAAGTTCCGCACACATGAGAATAACCGTATTCCCAAGACCCTTAAACTCAATATTTTCTTGAAGGAGACGGCCTATGAATTCAGAGGTAGTAGTATCAAACTTTAAAAGACCATTTGAGCTACCAAATGCTTTCAATGATGGTATACTAGCCTTAAAATTCCAAGTTATATCAGATCTAAACGTTTCTGAAAAGAACTCAGAGTTCAGTGGGCCAACGATACATAACTTGTTATAGTGTTCCCTAATTTTTATGGCCTGAATTAGTATACTGTCGAATGATGGAACAGCGGATCCGGATGTAAATATTAAAATAGCATAAGATCTCTCAGAAGGATTGTCTCCAAATATGTTATAATCACTTGTTAAAACATGTCTGACTCCCAATTCCTTATAGTATGTATGAGGAAGATCATCAATAACTTTAATTCCGGTGGAGGGAAAATGAAAATGTAGAAGAAACTTGACTAGCGTATAACCGGAAAAGATATTTTCTAACCAGATTGTTTTCTTGGATGGACTGAAAGAAAAGTCATCAAGATCCGATAATATGGTCGATCTATTCTGTATTAGAAGATTCAAATCGTACTGATACTGTGACATATATATTTTCTAACATATAGCCTACCGATAAAAATCATATTACTGATCATCTTGAATTAACCAAGCATTGTTAAAGGTATATTTAGGAAGGAAAAAAGGTAAATATAGACAGATCTGGATCATCTACAGTCCGCGCTTTTATTTATTCCATTGAGAGCGGATTGCATAAAATACATTCGGCATTGGCAACATTAAACATTAATGAATCACATTTATACTGTTTGCTATATTGACAACAAGAAAAACAATCCATCGCCCACAATACATATCATATAACAAGTTTAAAAAATAGAGGCACCCGGAAGGACCAGAAGGAAGAAAGAAAAACAACAATAAAATAGAGGAAAAAGATAAAAAAGGAGAAGCATCGAGAATAAAAAGACAAGCAGATGAGCCAACGAGGAATGACCTTAACACAGTGAAAATCATAAAGTACAGAAGCTCAGTAATAGAGATTGATGGATGAACGGATATGTATTATAAAAAACAACAAAAAAAAAATCCCTAATGTAAGAATTTCGTCGCAATTACATATCTTCATCATCCTCTTGGTGTGTGAGAACACAATGGAGATCGTGCCACTCAACACCAGCATATTTACAATCACTAATACCATCGTCAACGAACTCGACACTCTTGTAGAAGGGAACTAACTTCTGCTTGGCAATTAAAACAACTTTGTCTGCAACACATTGCTGGTTCATCTTCTGGAGATAATCTTTCAAGAGAAGTGATCCTAGCTTCAAACCTCTGTAATGCTGATCTATGACAACAGAATGAATACCAATGATACGTGATCCCTCAACATGTCCCACCTTGCTGTTTCCAGGAACGGAAGGATCTGGTAAGTCATCCTTGGTGAGCTTTGGAATTGCCATAGACCTCTCTGTTATTCTGTTATCATAAATTTTTGTACCTATCACGTGACCAATAAGGGTCTCCTTCTTCACGGTAGACCTAGGAGGCGGAAGTATGAAATCCTCATCCTCGCTTTCTTCATCACTGTCATCATCATCTTCTTCTTTATGGTTTCCAAGCTTTTTTTCTTTGTTCAACTTCTTGCCCTTAAGCTCGATCTCGGCTTTATGCTTTTGCTGTTCCAATGCCTCGGAAGAAATGTCCTCGAACTCACGGATGAATAAACCGGAACAGAGTTCTGGGCAAACAGTTAGCCTATACTTGAGTTTCTCCCTGTCGGCCCTCTCGGCATCATCAAATGCACTTTCTTCAAGTTTTTCTACTTGAACAAGATCATATATCGTCAGAGGCCTTATACAGAGATGCTGTGGTCTTTGCTTTAATGGCTTTTGTTCATTCGATTGAGCGTGGACTGTTGAGTTGCTGGCTCCTGCAGTTGCTGCTTGTGACATATTGCAATTTAGTGATTCGGACTGATATAATTATAATGATAAAATAAGAATAGGTAGGACGATGGAAAAAATGCCCGGTACTTTATTCAGTGTCTATGATAGTGTACCAAATATGCTTGTTAGGGTATAAAACCTTTAAAACAGGAAATTCTCCAGAAAAAGAATGAGCGTAAGATGGATGACTTAGGTTTGGAAAGGTGTAGATTCAAGAGGAAATGAACTCGTGCGAGTATTATTATTTCTGAATCTTCTTTCCCCTTGCTCTGACGGACGAGTTTTTTTTATTTTATTTTTATTTTTTTTTCCTCCATTTGAAATCCCCAGATGTACCACCGCCCGTCGGTTTCTAGTGTAAGGATTAAACATATGATCAGAGGGCTTGACCATTTTCAGACAAGAATAGACGACAAATAAATAATGCGTTCATTCCGACATGTCATGAATTAGTTAAGTACTTTAAATCTGTGACGTTGGATATTGAACCCATGAATATAAAAGGCTAAACGCATTAATTAATCCACAATTACCAATTGTCACCCACCATACCAAGTAAGTTTTACCGAAGAAAAAATACGGAGATAAAAAAAAAGTAGTTTGATTGCGAAATATTTCGTGCTTTGTGAATCTGTAACCATATCCATCATTTTCTATTAATACCGCATTATTGCTTCGTCCATTTAAATTAGAGACAAATATAAACGCAGAACTCAGGTTTGATCAAACAGATATGTCGGCTGAAAACAAGGAAACACAGGACACGGAAGTGCCACAAATTCTACCGTTAGAACTTATTGATAAGAGCATTGGTACAAAAATATGGGCAATCATGTCTGATTTTCACGAATTCGTGGGGACCTTAGAAGGATTCGATGATTTCGTTAATATAGTGTTGAGTGATGTGACAGAGTATGACGTTTCGAAAAAAGTGGTGTCAAAAAAATCTAAGATGCTTCTATCATCGAGGAATCTTGCAATGCTTGTTCCAGGAGGAGACGGACCGGATTTTTAGAAATGGACACATCCGTGTGAATTTTGTACATTAGGCAAAGATGATGGTAAACACTAATAAATGAAGATACCGGAAAAGAAAAAGTAATTGAAGATAAAATATAAAAGTGCGTAGGTAAGTAAACATAATTCTATCTGGAGAAAATCTGGGTGACAGTCACCTAGACATTGCTTCAACGCTAGTATCGCTTATTCTCCATAGAAGAAGCATGAAAATTGTTCTGTAGGGTTTGAATTGATCAGCAATCACATTCATCAAATCAACATCACTGATGTACTTATCTTTCTTCTTGTTTCTACTGACTTTCTTTGTCCTTGGAATGACACCGCTGTCAAGAAGTTCTCGAGCCTCTTTCTCTAATGCTGGCCTCTTTTTAAGAAACTGTGTAAACCCTCTTCTAATACCTAAATCCCCAGGTTCAAAAATATCCAGTCTTTCCAGTGCAAACATTGTAAACATGGAGGAGGACCACGGACCGATGCCTTTAAATTTTTCCAAATCGACCCTCAAGGATGCATCATCGATGTTCTCAAAATATGACGGACTGAACTGGATGCCTTCATCAATTTCATCAAGTTCGATGTCAGACATAAATGCTTTGGAAAGCCTTCTTATATATTCAGCCTTCCTATGCGAAAGACCAAACACCCTCAATTCTTCTTCTGTGTGTTGGTAAAAAGTTTCCGGACTAGGAAATTCTTCTCCATCATTGCAAAGCCCACCAACAATCTTCTTACGGATAGCAGCAGCAGCATGTCCACTGATTTGCTGTGAAATAAGACCGCCCGCGAGTTTCTCAAAGTAAAAGTTCAATTCTCTCACTCTAGTAAACCCATTCATTACACCAACATCATTTTCTTTATCAGAATTCTTTAGGCATATTCCAAAGGCCTTATCATCATTAAGAGAAGAATATAGACCGGGATCTTTGTCCACAATAAATTTTAGACCATCAATGAATGTCTCTGTGTGCGTATCAAGATATATTTTTGGCAGCTGTATTGGTTCTCTTATCTTACTATTTGTCAAAGGGTAAAACTTCAGGGTAATGGATTTTGGAGCGGGTTGGCTCACTTTTGCCCTTTTAGCCTTTGTAGATACATTTTGCTCGGCAATAATCCTTTTTATTGTTCTCTTTACCATTTATGGAAAGACAGACACCTTGAAAGTGTAATGCAGATAAGGACTGTGGCAAAAGCATCGTGGGAGAAAAAAAGTGAAAAAAAAGATGAGGGATTCGATAATGAGTTTGCAGACACATTTATTTAATGACACACTGTATTTGCTAATCTACAAGTATCATATGAGGCTCAAATTCAAGATTTCTAATTAGACTAAATTTTACATTCAGGTAAACATCAATCTGTAGATAGATCTGTGGAAGATAAAAGAACTCCAGAGAAGATAATAATAAATAAATTCCTAGGCAAATTCTTAATTGAAGAGCTCAAGGTCAAAAAAAAAAAAAAATAATAATAAAAGCATAGCGGGCAAAGGAACAATGGTGGCCAGTTGGCCCTCGATAACATGAAAATACAGCATATATAAGAGACAGAGAGTTCCCACTGTCATTCTTTACGCTGTAAAGTGACTGCAAGTGAAAAAGAGCAAAATTTCAGTAGATACTTGCCAACAATTGTCATTATCACCATGAATTTAACTATCACCGTTGAGGGAACAGAGCAGATATTGAATATAGAACTTCCGGGAGATTTCGAGATCGATGATTTTCTTGCCTATTTGGAGTCCGAAACTCGGATTCCACCTAAAGATCAAGTTCTTATTTATGATAACAAGGAGCTACCGTTGAGATCTCCAACTGTAAAGGTGTTATCAGACTGGAAATTGGAAGAGGATACGCTTTTAGTTCTTAGAAAGACTACTTACAATACTCCAAATTCTAATATCAACGAGCCAGCGACTGAATCTTCTTCGCAGATGAATCCAGATAAAATGCTGGATTCCCCATATATGAGTGAGCAAATCGAGAAAACAAGGCAGCAAATGCTCAGTAACCCATCGATGCAAATGCAGATTGACCCGGCACTAAGAAATGTGTTGAATGATAAGAATAAGTTTAAAGAAGAGATGGTGAAGATATCAAAGCAAAGCTTCAAACGAGAATTAGAGGAGAGACATAAACTACAGCAGGTTTACAACAATCCAGATAGTGCAGAAAGCCAAAAGAAGATCTTAGAAATTATTAGACAGCAGGCTATCGACGAGAATATGAGGACTGCTATGGAAGAAACACCAGAAACGTTTACCAAAGTGCACATGCTATATATAAACTGCGAGGTTAACGGGTTTCCAGTGAAGGCATTTGTTGATTCAGGTGCACAAATGACGATTATGACTCCTGAATTGGCCGAGAAGTGTGGAATAAGCAGATTGATCGACAAAAGATTCCATGGAGAGGCCAGAGGTGTTGGATTCGCCAAAATCGAAGGACGAGTGCACTCTGCAAGCTTGAAAATAGAAAACTCGTACTTTTCATGCAGTTTTACTATTGTTCCTTCGCCCAATGTGCCGATGTTGCTTGGATTGGACATGCTTCGAAGATTTCAGGCTATAATTGACTTAAAACAAAACAAATTGATCATGGGTGAGGCGGAAACCTTATTTCTTCCTGAATCTGAATGTCCCGACATATCAGATGGCAATCCAGAAAGTGCGGGATCCTTTGGAAGCAATTTGTTTAGTCCGAATAGTGGATTTAAGCCCCAGTCTGGAGTGAAAAAGCCAGCAAAAGCTCCGAAAGTTTCGAAACGAGTGAATGCTGATCCAAAGAAAGTCGAACAGTTGGTTGCAATGGGATTTGATCGCAAGCAGGCAGAGCTTGCATTGATTCAAACCAACAATAACGTGGATCTAGCAGCAGGCATGCTGTTTGATTGAAGGAAGAGTGGCTGAATTTCCGCCGATGGGTTGATCACTCATCGGGGAAAGTGGCAAAACGTAGATGAGGGTGTTTCTCTGTTATATTTCTGCTGAGACCATTCCAAAGCCAGCTGACCCTTTCATTCTTTTTAGGGAACTTGATCTCGGCCTTGAAATTCTCTATAAATGCTCGATCGTTATGATTAATTGTTGTACTAAAGTTTACAAACTCGTTGTAGATGGACACGGAACTCCAAAGCTGGATTCTGCGTAGACATGCCACCACCAATGAAGACACTTGTCCTCCATTATTGCAAAAGATGAAGATTGGATTGTTTTCCGCACAGATGAGGATCTGGAGAACTTGAAGTACCTGGTTGTGATCTATAGGCACGTCTCTATTTTTACCCTTATCCTTTGCATTTTTGTCTGTTGCGATATGAACGAGATCTATATTGTGCTGAATACAGAATTGGGTAAGGGAGGAGTCTGTTTCCATGGTGATTGGATATGGTACGAGGGCAATCATTGTTTTCAAGTGTAACGTTTCCAAATATGGATAGTTTATGGGTCTTGGATACGCTCCTCTTGAAAGACTGGGTTCGATCTTTGAAAATTTAATAGGGGGTACCAGAGCCGGCGGAATCTTCTCTGTTGACATTTTGCAGACTAACCAGCTATCTTTTGTCTCTATGAACTTAACGGAAATAAAGTGTATGAGAGACTCTCAGGAAAATATATGAGTTTTTGTATGTCAGCTTATTGGTTGGTCCTTTCATGAATATACTTAATTCCTGGTTAAATTATTTTGGTTTCATTCCGATTTAATTCATTTTATTTTTATTTTTACTTATATTTTTTCCTCGGACCAGGAAGACAGTATTAAGAACAGCGATATGTTCGATATCTATACCAATACATATATATGACATTTTGGCTGTAATTTCAAGATATTTAACATTGTTACTTGACAAAATTTCCCCAATGGAGTTCTATGATCCAGAAATAGAGCAAGGTGCTAAATCTAGTCATGCTGATGCCAAAACAGATAAAGCAGTGACAGATATTAGCAGCACTGTGGAAAAAGTGTACAGCAACGTGGAACAAAATACAAAAAAAGGATGGAGTACGTTCAACAACTTCTTTAAAACCATACAGAGCAGTATTCCACAAAATGCAGAGCTGCAAAAAAAGATGTCGGAAACTGGGAAAGGACTCAGTGAGAATATCAACAAGACTAGGGAGACACTAAGCAGTAAGTTATCGACACAACTTTCAGGATTAAACATAAATAATGATAACATAGATTCTTTGAAGCAAAAATCTACGCAGGCATTGAAGAATGTGGGTTCGAATACAAACAAGTATCTTGACCAGCTAGACTCGCATTTAGAAAAAGTTGAGAATACGACGCTGGGATATGCCACACAGTTGACATCTTTCTTACAAGCCAAGACAGGAATCAAGGTTGGAATTGCCGAAAAGGCTAATTCAAGCTCTCTTGGGCAGAAAAACATCCAACAGCAAGCAAACGGGTCACAATCGGATATTCTCTTTAATGTTCCGAAGGGTCTTGCGAGTAGTCGTGTAGAGGCACAACTTCATGAATTGCAAGTGAGTATAGAGCCTTACGAACAGGCGCTTAACAACTCCAAGAAGGAAATTGAAAAGTACATTCTTACCGAGGAAGAAAAGCAAGAGGCTGATAAGCAGCTTTCTTCTGAAGACAGTCCATTAAAAAAAATACAACAAGAACTGGTTCCAGGAAAGATGGATGCATCATTCTTTTTGAAATGCTACTTTAGCAGTAGAAAGAAAATCATACAAGACGAGAAAAAAAGAAAGCTGCTGCTTGAGAAGACGGCTGAAGAAGATGAGGACGATTTCAGCTGGGATGATGATAGTGATGATGAAGAGGATAAAGCAGAGACTGCTACAAAGGGCAATGGTGAGAAGAAGGAAGAATAATGTGATGTCTGATGATGCGTAATTTAGAGCTTAGCATAATAACTGCGGGGAAGATCTTAAGGACTGTCCAAAAAAAAAAAAATTAAAAATAAAAATAAAAGTAAAAAAATATAATATGGAGTAAAGTAAAAGTGGGTAGATCCGACCGACACATAATATATGCCGCAAAACAGCATAATTATTATCTATTGGTATTGTAAGATTAGGTTATCGTGTATATGCGAATGATGAATCTATGGTCTTGGAACGCATTTAGAAACGAAAAAGTATAAATATAAGCACAATCTGTGAGGACTCCTGAAGTAATTACTGGAAGTTATTATCATTTAAACTAATACGCATTATAAAAATACTGCATGGGCAGGATCGAAAATCCAATTTTATGACTACAGGAGAAAGACAGACGGAGTTTCGCTCACTTTCTGAGCTTAATCAACTTGCAGATGAGCTCATCGACCCGTTCAAAAAAGAGGGCGTTTATTCTACAAAAGAGCTTCTTATGAAGGCGCTCGAATGTATTGAAGTATTTAAGGGAAATATAAAAGCTGACAGTAGAGAGAAAGAGCAAGAAGGTGCAATATGCTATTGTGCAGCTTCTAAGCTACTTAGTGTCATCATTCCAAAGACACCACAATTTTCAGAACTAAAGAGTGACAAAGAGTTGTGGCAATTTTTCAATGATCTCGTTGACTACCTAGTGAGAAAGCGTGGAGAATATGATCGAATACGACAAACTGTGACAGAAGATAACAGGCAATCTTTCAGCAATAATACAGACTCTTTAATTGAAAGATTCCAGAATTTGAAGAGATCTGGAAATCATAACATTGAGGCAAGCAGAAAACTTCCAACTCCTCTTGGTACAACTCCCTCAGTTTCATTTGAGAAGTTTCGGAATAGATCATTTATCACAATGGACGAGCTCGAAACTCTTTTGCATGAACACAACCGGGATGTTCTCATCATAGATTTCAGGAGAAAGAAGGAATTTGATCTTGATCATATTTCCGCAGCGGAACACATTTTACAACTTGAGCCCCTTTCTGTTCGGGGTAATTATACGTGCAGGGATATCGAGGACTACTCCATGGTGACCAACTCAGATCTGGAGAGACAGCTATTTTTGAATAGAAGTGCATTTGCCATTGTTGTTTGCATGGATTCAAGATCCACTAAATCCAGTATTTCGTATAACTTGCAACAATTGGTGCAGATACTACGGTTGAAATCATCGGGAAAACCACTCAAACAGCCGCCGTTGATTCTCGACGGCGGATTTTCAATGTGGGAGTTTGAAAAGAAGAGAATAAATAGACCAGACGATGCACGAATACTGCAATCGCGTTCAAGTTCGTCAGATGGATACATTTCGACCAATCCAGTGCATGCAGACAACTCGATGAGCTACAGCGACGAACAGAGGCTTATTCATAACGTGTCTGACTATTTTTCCAGGCGTAAGTCTTCTGGATCCTTTTCCATGACCAATCAAATACCTGCACCACAATTCAAATATGTTCCAACTACAAAGGCCAGATCATTGATGTATTCCAGCACGCTTGGAAACAGATCAACGCCGAGTGTCTCAAGTACTGTTTCAAGATCATGGCTCTCCTTTCAAAACATGAATACATCAAAGCCCCAAACACAGCTTTCGAACCTTGGCGTATCTTCCTTGGTGAATCTTCCCCAAATGCCCCAAAATACATTTCATTCAGCTTACCTGGGACGTGGTGATGCAGATTTCACAGCCAAAGGCATGTCTACGCCTCCTGCAATTCCAAATAAGCCACCTGCAGTAGAACCACCACCTATTGGCATGGGAATGCGTCCGGATTGCCTAATCATGACGGGCCTTGTAAACTTGAAGAATTCATGCTACATGAACTCCGGCCTTCAGTGTTTGTTGGGGTCGGAGAAATTAGTGGCATTCTTTCTTATGGGAGATTATAGGAGACACATTAACGTGAACTCTAGACTTGGGTCGAAGGGAATTCTGGCAAACGAGTTTGCATCGCTAACAAGCGAGATGTACAGACTGACAAACGTCTCTCATCCGACATACTTCAATCCCGTAAGATTCAGGAGGGTTTTGGGCTCATTGAACAGTCTTTTTAACCATTGTGACCAGCAGGACTGCTCGGAATTTCTAACGTACGTTTTGGACACCTTGCACGAGGATCTCAACGAAAATGGAAATCATCCAAAGCTTCCCGAACTTTCAAAGCAAGAAGAGCAGCAGAGAGAATCTCTACCTATCAGGGTTGCTTCAACTATTGAATGGGAGAGGTACTTGAAGACCAACTTCTCCGTCATTGTGGATATTTTCGAAGGCCAGATGATGTCGCAGTTGAAGTGTTTAACGTGTGGCAGCACATCAACCACGTACAACTCGTTTGGAACACTAAGTTTGCCCATACCAGAGAGTGTGACTTCTGCCAGACTCAACCTCGAAGACTGCTTTGACGAGTTTGTGAAACCAGAAATTCTAGACGGCGACGACCGGTGGATGTGTCCCGTGTGCAAGAGTAAACAGAGATCCTCTAAGCAGCTTCGCATATCGAGACTTCCACAGGTGCTATGTGTGCACTTAAAACGGTTCAGGATGGACCGGCACCTGTCGAAAATCGACAAGTATATAAAGTACGACGAGTACATCAAGTTGGACAAGTACTGGCCGCCGATTAGTTCGAATTTGGAGAGAACGGAGCTGGAAAAGTTGCCAGTCCGAGGTCAGATGCCTCCATTCAACTACAAGCTCTTCGGAGTCATCAACCATTACGGAAACCTTGTCAATGGCCACTACACTGCTTATGTCAGAAAGGGAACGCACGGATGGTGTTTATTTGATGACCAAAACGTCCACAAGCACTGCAAGTTGAGCAAAGTGATCAACGGCGACGCATACATACTTTTCTACGAGAGATGCTAGAATTGTAAATCTGTGTAATGTATAATTACCAACCTAAGAACGCATTCATTATCTGGACTCCCCAATATTATGTTTTATCTGTATTAAGTGCAACCGTCTAGCCCAAGAAGGCCTTCACCGGGTTACCGATGTGGTTCAACGTGAGCAAGAATGTGTCGTGGCCATAGTAACTTTGCTGCTGGCTCAACTCCACATGCCTTATGTTATCGGTAGGTAGTCCCTTTCTGCGGCATGCCTCCCTTAAAAGATCCACAATCTCCTGCTGCTGCCAGGCCGGAAAGAGAATATCTGACTCGACACCTATGATAAGAGTGTCTTTTCCTGCCAGTGGTGCCATACCCTGGATCAGATCCTCCTTTGCCTCATCTGGTGTAAATCTCCTGCTTCTGCGGTTTTCCTTAATGGGCTGGTCGTACTTGCAGATTTCAGACGGCTTGTACACCATGTCGCTCAATGCTATATTTTCACCCCCGTACTTTCTCTGGGCCTGGGACCTGCTCTCGAGCGACTTTTGCGTGCTCTTGCGTCCCAAATCAAACATATCCATGGCCTTCGAGATGTATAAAAAGGAGTTTGCATCAAAGTCCAAGCACCACTTCTCTCCTGCATGATCCAAATATGTCTCAATCAGAAGATCTGGGCAAAGTGCCGGGGTGGTGGAGCTGTCAGCCCTCTCTACACCAAATCTCTTCTCCCACTCGGGACCAGACCTGTAAGTGATGGTGGCTATCTCCCTCGACAACTTCATACCGGTATGAGGCGGAATCGAATTGTAGTAGTTGCCCTTTTTCCATAGCGGGTCGTTCATAAGGACCTGCCTCTGGCAGAAGCGCATTGCAACCGAGTAAGGGTGTGATTTCGCACATCCAGAGATGCTGATGATCTTTTCGACCTCATCCTTGAACTCGGCACCGTAGGCAAGTGACTGCATACCACCCATCGACGCGCCGATGGAGCAGTAGAGCTTGTTGATGCCGAACTGCTCTTTGATCATCCTGTGTTGGGCTCTCACCATATCATTGACAGACACAACTGGGAAAGTGGTTGCGTATCTGTTTTTCGTTATTGGGTCGATCGACATCGGACCCGTCGAGCCAAAGCATCCTCCAATCACGTTCGAGCAGATCACAAAGTACTTTGACGTGTCCAAGTACTTGCCCGGGCCAATAAAGCCCTCCCACCAACCCTTTGCCGGGTTTTTCCGTGTAGAGTGTGCGTGGGAAGATGCTGAAAGTCCCGTGTGTATGAGAACTGCATTGGACCGATCACTATTGAGTTGGCCCCATGTTTCGTACGCGATGTTGAACTGGGGAAGATAGCCGCCAAAATCTAGAAACATCGGCTTGGAACTGTGGTAAACCTCAACGTTCAAATCAGAGATTGAAGAATAAACAGGCTCCGGGCCCTCCTCAACCAACCGTTCGGACTTCCTTTCACTCTTTTCAAGGCATGGGAAAGACATCTGGAGATTTCCATGGATATGGCTGACGGATGGATCCGATGCAGCTGTGTTTGATCTCGTTGGCTTTGGATTCATCTGCTTTCTAGTAGTACTGAATCCTGCTGTCTTACCCTGCTTATACCTTAAGGCCAATGCCTTAGTTCCGAAGAACGATCTGCACAGAGCTCTCTCACCAAGGAGAACTCTTGACTTTAACAACTGTGACATCTTATAACTCTCAAATTGCCAATTGCTTTTATCCTCTTTTACTTTTTTCTTCTGCTTTTCCTTAAAAGATTAGGGATTAGTCCTGTCTGTCTACCTGCCGCTTAACGTTAACGAAAACACACAATGATAGATGCAAGAAATTCAAACGGAAATCACCTCAAATATGTAACCGTTGCTATAATCTGCCAGCTGCAATATGACACCAGTTCTATCTTGTCTATCCAGTCTACCTACCTGTTAATACCTAGAAATCCAGAATCAAACCCTGTAAAGAAAACTAGTTTTAAATCATGGGTGAAATTTTTTCCTAAGCCTGCTCCCTTATAATTATACTTGCTCCTACAAGTGCTGGACTGCAAACTCCGAAGTGGATGTGGCGCTGTCATGCAACTGGAATCATCAGAAACTTGAATGAAAATGGCAAATTGGGCTTCAAGGCCTGCAGAATGCAGAACGCAAGAAAAACCTTAGGCTATCTTGAGTCACGTGATATATCGCCATTTAATGAATGGTTTTCTTCTTTATTCCAAATTTTTCAATGTGTTTGGCACCCTCAGGTACGCGTTAACAATGGACGAAAAAGTTATAGCCATGCCTCACAAAAATTTTCGATTGTTACTTTTACTGGGTTTCTGAATCATCCAACATACCATGCCGGAAACTGCAGTTCCTGTAGCTTCTCGGGAATAATGCTGATAAAAATTTCCGTCCGATTAGGCTCAAAGATGCGATCAGATATGCAATACAAATGTGTTTAGAATAACGCACCAAGGAACAAAAGCTTACGTTAATTCTTTGACGTGTTCCTTATTCAGGCAGCTCAAAATTTTCCCGAGAATGAGTCCGAGTGTTAACAATGTTGGACTTACAGGGAACGAGTGGCATTAACGGACAATTATTAATAGAACTGGTTAGATAAGCAGTTTGAAGCAGATATGGTGGAGCTATAAAGTCCGTGGGCATTATGTGGACTCCGAGGAATAAATACAGGGAAATGATGGACATGTAATGCTTTTGATGGTTAGTGATGGTTAGTGTTGATGATTAAATTTCCTCGTTCAAAGTTCAAGATCTACGGGATAATAGTAAATCTGAGTAAACCTGCAACCATTTTTCTTGACTGAAAAAAAATGGGGAAAAGTAAATGCGAAAAAATAGATTAAAATGAAAATCCCTAACCCTCCGAAGAAAAAGTCCTTTTTAATAGCGATAATCCTTTTGCGTTGTACAATCTATGAGTTGACATAGCTATTTAATTGAGTTTCAAAGCATTTATCTGTATTCAAAGATTAGATAAGAAAGTAATATATATAACATGGACTTCGCACAATATGCATCGGATGGAAAAATCCCAATCACCCTCCTCCAATCAATGCTTGCCGACACTTTTTCACCTTCTGAGGTAAGGCATTTATCCAAAGCATATCGTCCAATAAAGCAGGAAGACCAACGACAAATAAACGATATTGGTGTTGATATTCAAGAAAGCGGGAACTTTGTTGATCAGTTGGAGTCATATCTTGAAAGTCGAAACCATTATTGTCAGGAGCCCATATGTATGTCTTCATCTTCAGCACATCCTGTCTCAAGTGAAGGACTGAGGTTTCAAACAATAGAGCAACAACCATCCTCGCCTCTTCCAGTTACCAATGTCTGCTCCAGCTCCATGTTAGTGGATTCCAGTATGACAATTGTGAATAATGAGTCGACGGAAATTGCCCAGGGCATAACTTTAAAAGATGTCGAAACGTTTTTAGACGATTCTGCGTTTGAAGGATCAACCCTACCGGTTGGCGATGAATCTTCAGCAGCAGATTTTCCCCTGAGTGCCATTACTTCAAGTTCCGAGCGGACGTGAGCCATTCTGCAAAAAGAAAATTAAATTAAACGGTGCATCATTACATATATTTTGGGTTTGTACATAAGCATATTACGCATGGAATGGGTCAATCCGTTTTGTTCAGTATCCCTTACTCTTGAGCCATTCAAACACATCCGTTTTAGATCTGTCGGACCAAAGCAAGCTGTATTTTATAGAGTCCAACCCTTGCTTGAGACCCTTAGTGTAGCCTGTTGTATCCTTATCGGCAAAAAATGTGCTGGCGTCCTTATACAAATCAGCTGAAACAAGCTTAGGGAGGAAGCTCTTGATAAGTCTGTCAAGAGTCCACATTGCAACCTTGTTCCTGAAGTCTGGATAGTGGCTTTCGAAGAATTTCCAAAAGGCGACTTTCGTCCTTGGGTTCTCGACCAATGACATTGTGAGGAACGAGTAATCCATCTCAAGCACGTACTTGGAGAAATATAGGGAAAGCACCTTGTCAAGCAAAGTGTCATTGGCGATATATCCCAAGGCACTTAGGCAAATTTCTGTAGAGTCAATAGCCACCGGCTCCTTTGCCTCCTTTATAACAGTATCGAATACACTTTGAGTACAGCTGTCTGGATTGGCCAAAAGTGTCTTGTAGACTGGAAGTTTGAGGTAGGGACTGATGTTTCCAGCCTTATACAAAGCCTCGGCAATCGATATTGCCTGCTGGCATCCGGCAACACCGGTTTCTGCAAAAAGAAGTGCTTCCAATTTCGTCTCCTGGAAGCTCAAACTTTGCTTACTGCCGTGCAATTTGGTGAATCTGCCACTGAACAAATCTTTGGAGAAGCCATTGAGCATCTTGAGCACATCTGGATCAGAGAAGTAAAGCTGCTTTAGGGTGTTGAGCCTCTTGACAGCCTCTGTCCAGACATTCACATTGTCCTCATTATCTTTCAATGCATATAGCAAGTCCAAAAGCTGTGAAGTCTTCATCAAGCCAGCCTGTGCTCCGGCAGAAGTGTCTGCAATGAGTCCAATCTTGTCTTCTGGCGAGAGCTGGTCAAGATGTGCAAGAATGTTCTGGAAAAGTGCGTCGTCATAGATGACCTGGTAGAAGCCATAGGTATCTTTATTCAACTTCAAGAAACCCTCAGCTGGAACGGTTGCCTCCTTTTTGCCTCCTTCTAGTGCAGAAACGTTAGGGATCCACCACGTGATCTCGTCATCTTTTGCAGTAGCATCACCGCTCGATAGAAAACGCTTCTGTGTGATTTTGATACTTTTCGAATCGGCCGACTTGGAAACGGAGAGGTAAGGATGTCCAACGGCTCTAATCCATGGGCTGACAAGGTCTGTGATGTCGATTCCTGAAACTTGAGACACGGCATCCCACAAATCGTCCGATTTGGCATTGCCAAATGCATATTTCTTGAGGTATTTGGAGACACCCTTCAAGAAAACATCGATTCCAACGGCATTGGCAACCATCCTGATGACAGAGCCACCTTTCAAGTACGAAATGGGGTCAAAAATCTCGTCGATTTCAGCAGCAGTGTTCACTTTGACCTCGATAGGGTGGGAATTACGTAAGGAATCGAGATCGAGGGCCACTTCAACACCGTTTGTCACAAAGTCTGTGAACGTATCCCACTCAGGGTACATGTTCTCAACGCAAAGAGAGCCCACAAACGTGGCAAAGGACTCATTAAGCCAGAGATGCGACCACCAGCTCATGGTAACGTAGTTTCCAAACCAGGAATGTGCAATTTCGTGCGACACGGTGTATGCAACACTCTGCTGATAGGCAGCATCGGACTTGGCCGGGTCGAAAAGCAAGGCGGTGGCCCTGAAAGTGACCATCCCCCAGTTCTCCATTGCGTGCGCACCAAACTGCGGCACGGCAAGAAGATCCAACTTTGGAAGAGGATAATCGACATCGAAGATTTTCGAGAGGTAGTCGACATCCTTCTGGGCAACGGAAAGGGCAAACTTTCCCGTTTCCGACTGCCCAGGAAGAGTGTACACACGGATAGGAATGTGGTTGCCGCTGTAAACTTTGTCGGTTTGATCCTCTATGTACTCAAACTTGCCAACTGCCCAGGCCACCAAGTATGTTGACATCTTTGGACTGGTCTCAAACCGCACTTCCTTGAGTGGCTTGTCGAATCCAGGCCCCTTTTTCCCGCTGTCCAAGGTCTTGGATGACGCAACTGGCATGTTCGAGAGCACGCAAAGATTCTTATCAACGGTAAGTGAGATGTCAAAGGTGGCTTTACTGCTTGGCTCATCATACGATGGGAAGGCCGAACGGGCCTCTGCAGACTCAAACTGTGTTGTTAATATGTATTCTGTCTTGCCTGTTTCCTTATCCTCGTAGTGAGACGAATAGAAGCCTGCCATGTCTGTTCTGATTACTCCTGTGTAGTGAATTTCCATGTCAATCGAGCCTTTGGCAATTGCCGAAGTGTTATCCTCACTCAAACGGAACTCGACCGTCTCTTTGGAATCATTCTTCTTGACGGACTTCACTGGAATCTCGGTCCTGGTCTTGGCTAGGTTGGCGACTATCTTGGCCTTCTGGAATTCGAGAAACTTCTGGTGGAGTATGATGCTGCTGGTGGTGCCGTTGACATCAAAATGAATATTGGCAACTCCACTGAATGTGTTCTTTGCAGTGTCCAGGTTGAAAAGGTGGATTTTGTAGTGTGTTGGAGCCACATTCGATGGCAATGCCTCGTGTGCAGAGGTGTCTGGGAACGTTTGAGTGGAAGTCATATTCCTAATGCTGGTAATATTCCTGATGCTGGCAATATTCCTAATGCTGGGTTTATTCCTGGATATAGAATGTAGAAAGGTGCTTTTTGCCTGCTTGAACGATGAAAAAAATAGACCCTTCAATGACATACAGGATGTACGAGTGCTGAGAAAGGGGACTAGAATGCAGAAAAAAAAATAAAGGGCACGGAGTGAAATGTGTGTGATGACTCTCCAGTATATAGGTTGGGAGCTTATTGCGGTTGGAGATTGGAGTTTCCAAAAAAAATGCATCGGAATAAAGCCGCTTTTCCGCGCGGAGTATTTCAGAGATTTCAGAGTGAAGAGAAACTGCAGGAAGAAAAAGAGGGAGAGCAGAGTCTATACGCGCTCCGAAATACGCACTCAGAAATTGGGTTGCCGATCTGTGCTAGCTCACATAAAACAGCTTAAGCGGATACTTTAACCAGGTCTGTAATTGGTGACAGAAATAATATTGTAACGGTCACCGGGATGAGCATACAACACACAAAAATAAATCTACGCAATTGAATGGAATTGGTTATCTTGGGTATATAGCATATAGACTAGTAAGAATAATTGTGGTCACAGAAAAAGCAGTGCATACGTACAGGATGTAAAAGTAAGCAAACATTTTTTTAAGAAAACAAAAAAAAAAGGCACGATGAAGTCAAAGCTAGACTAACAATTAGGTCAGTATCGTACGTGGCAAGGTCATAAGAAAAGCATGCATTTGTCTATTCAACAGTAACCGACTTTGCCAAGTTTCTAGGCCTGTCAGGATTGTTACCAGCAGCAACAGAGAGATAGTATCCCATAAGCTGGAGCGGAATAATGTTGATAAGACCCTGGAGACAGTCAACAGTCGTAGGCACCTCGAAAAGTGCCGATGTTTTCGATTCATCAATCTTGGTATCACCCTCGGAACATATCACAATTGGTCTTCCATCTCTTGCTGTGACTTGCTGGATTGCAGAGTTGACCTTCGGAGAGAGAGAGTCCCTGGTAGCAAAGGCTATAACCGGCATCTTGTCGTCGATCAATGCGAGTGTTCCGTGCTTTAATTCTCCCGCCTGGACTCCTTCAGCATGGATATACGATATTTCCTTAATCTTCAACGCTCCTTCTAGTGCTGACGAGTACTGGTAGCCTCTTCCAATCACAAGGATCGACTCCTTGCCATGCAGATAGTCGTTACAGATCTTCTTCACCTGGCCGCTCTTCTTTAGCGTCTTGCTAATCAGCAGTGGAACCTCTCTTAGTCCATCGATGATCTGCTCGTGCCTGGTCTTGTTGTCCAACACGTTGCTCGATATCTGAAGAGCAAGCATCACCAATGCAATGAACTGTGAGGTGTATGCCTTGGTGGAAGCAACACCAATCTCCGGGCCTGCGTTAATGTGCACACCACAGTCAGTCTCTCTGGAGATACTTGAACCAACAGTGTTCACGATTCCAAGAGTGAGAGCACCGGCAGACTTGCAATATCTAAGAGCAAGCATCGAATCGGCTGTCTCTCCAGACTGAGAGACGAAAATGCACGTATCATCTCTGAAAACAGGTGGCTCCCTGTCCAAGAAGTCGGAGGCCAAGTCAACTGTGACCGGCTCACCTGTAAGCTCCTCGAAAAGAGGCCTCACTGCAAGACAGGAGTGGTAAGACGTACCACAAGCAATCATCAGGTATCTTCTCGACCGCCTGATGGTGGTTAGATAGTCCTTCACGCCTCCCAAAGTAACTGTTTTGTTCTTGAAGTCCACACGGCCACGCATCGTGTTGAATGTCGAATCTGGCTGCTCGAAAATCTCCTTTAGCATGAAATGGTCGTATCCACCCTTCATGATTTCCGCCAACTTCATCTCCAAAGTGTGAACCGGTCTTGTTGTTGACGTTCCCGCGCTTCTTCTGGCCCTATGAATGTGCAACTCACCCTGGTCAATATGTGCAATGTCATCATCCTCCAAGAAAAGAACCTTCTTCGTGTGCTCAATCACGGCAGAGGCATCTGAGGAAACGTAAAACTCGATCGGCTTCGAGAAGTCTGGCAAGATTGCACGAGACTCCGACTTCCGAATTGTCATGGTGTTCTTAGATGGCCGTGAAGCGGTCAATCTTCCACCTGGTCTACTTGGAATGGCACTGGCATCAATGGATGATCCGTCTATGGCAGAAAGCTTCTCGGTTCCAGTTCTGTCGTTGATAAATTCAACATCAACAAAGTCAACCTTCAACTTCTGCTCTGTCTTAACACCAATTAGCAACGGAGAACCTTTCCTGGTGGCAATCATCTCGTTTGGATAGCGGACAGACTTGACTAGCAATCCGTAAGATCCCTGAAGTTGGTACAAGACCTGTTTGGCGAGCTCGTAAAACTCCAACTCCGGGTCCTTGTCATAGTAGTACTTGAAGAGCTTGGCTATAACTTCGGTGTCTGTATCTGACCTGAATGTGTATCCCAAACCTCTAAGGAAAGTTTTGAGCTCTCTGTAGTTGGTAATAATTCCGTTGTGAACCACAATGAACTCATTTCTGTCATCCGAAGGCTGTGGGTGACAGTTGGCCTGAGTCACGCCACCATGTGTAGCCCACCTCGTATGAGCAATACCAACATGCTTGTGAAATATTTCTGAAGTGTCTGGGTGATGGCTTGCTATTTCCGCCTTCAACTTTGAAACTTTTCCCACCTGTCTGTAAAGTGCAATCTCCTTGACTGGTGAGTTCTCATCAAAGTCCTTTTCGCCATCAATTCCAATACCTGCAGAATCATATCCTCTGTATTCAAGTTTCTGGAGTCCCTCCACTAGTGTATCGATGATCTGACCCCTCGATCTATCCACGTTGTAATTAGCATATCCAAAAATTCCACACATTCTTAGCTTCTCCCTATCCAATGACCTCTTTCTCTAAATTGAAGCTGTTTCCTGCTTGTCAAAAGACGATATTCAGATGAGAGATAAAAAAATGTGTATGATAGAAAACGAAATAAAACCGTGTCCACAGGTGTAAATTTATATTAAGCCTGTCTCGCTTATCGTTTAGAACTAATATATGCGTTCCGGTATCAGACACGTGAATAGTAAACTACCACGAGCGCTATGCCAAGTATAGATAATGACGTATGTCTTTTTTTTCTATTCCTATAATTTTGTTTATCTGTTTGACGACAAACGTATCAGAATATTGAAAAAAAAAAGCTTAGATACGGCCTAATCCCAATTAATTCGATTGGTGACCACAATTGTGCACAAATGAGCTGTATTATCAGACAAAAGTTAACTTTATAAACGAAAATAGACTGGTTGTGTTATTACTTGTAGGTAAAAAACATACGGGAAAATAAATACCAAGTATAATTTAGACGCCAATTCAAGCGTTGATAATCTTATATTGAAATAGAATGGAATAAGTGCGGAAAAATTCCTCAGTAAATAACAACACACTCTGATTATTTATTTTTAGGGCTGAGGTCGCTTTATTTACACTTTTCCCTATCCGTGTTTAATGAAAGGCAGAATCAGGGACCAAAATTTTCCAAGTGCATCCTCGACGCCTGGATGTCAGTCATGCGACATGCTATCTGTTGGTTACTACAAAATGTAATTTTGTTATTTTATCTGTTGTCTAACGGTACATGCCATCATTTCCTGCTCGGAGGTTTCTAATTTGGTTCGTTTATCATACTTGTAAATAATATTGGTGCAACTCTTACCGCAAATATCTCTCATTATATCGTGTAAATTAACTGTCAATTTATATTCGTACATACTAATGTATACCTACTGGGAAAATATAAAGCAAAGAAAATACAAGGAAATAATTTGCAAATCCGTATTCAATGTCCACGACTCTTTCCTCTTCCGGTTTTAATTCTTCCCTCGAAGCCAGCTCTTGCTCTTTTGATATTCGAACGTGAAAGCTTCTTATGTGACGGTAGCTGTCTGATCTGATCTTTCTTTCCTCTCCGCTTATTCTCCTTTTGAATCCACACATTTTGTAATCTTCTTTGCTGCTTGGCGTCCATCAGCTCATGCAAATCCTTCTTTCTTTCTCTCCATTCTCTCTTTGTACGACGCTTAGTGGCTTCTTTCCTCTTTAGCGATTTACGAAGAAGCTGTTCGTCATCTTTCACTTTCTCACCTTCAACACTTGCAAGTGCACGTGACCAGCTACTTTTATTTTCAACTCTTTTCCTCTTATCCACATCCATTTTTCCCAGCTCTTTCCTCGTCTTTTCGAGCTTCTTTAAATGTGCTCCAATGTCCTTGTTTGCAGGACCTTTCTTCTTCTTTGCTTTACGAACAGCAGTCAAGTCGGAAGTGACTCTGGTTCCATCTTCAAACGTAATGTTTCCATAAAACACATCAGACTTCTTAAGCTCCTTAGGCTTAGATGTACGCTCAGTATCTTCCTCATCATTGTCATCATCGTCGTCATCATCATCGTCGTCATCATCATCGTCATCGTCATCATCATCATCATCTTCCTCTTCAACTTGCTTATTACTTTTCTTCAGCTCCCTCTTTCTCCGTCTTTCTTCTAATATCTGCTCTCTTGATGTTGGAGCTCCCGGAACACTTGTACCCGGAGCTTTACGTTGTTCTCTAAGTTTTGTTATCTTAGCTGATAGCTTTGATCTGAGCTCTGCAAGATGCTTCTGTTTCAATGCTTTCTGCTCTTCAGTGAGCTTCTTCTTTCTCTCTGATTTTTCAATGGCTAACTTTTTGTTCTTTTCATGATTTAACGCTGCTTTCTTCTTCTTTTCCTCTGCAATCTTGCTTTCCACATCCTCTGCTTCTTTTTCTTCATTCTTGTTTAGTATTTCTCCATTATCATCGTAAATCAGCGTTATCGCTTGGGTATCTATAGTTTCGGGCTGCTGTGATTTCTTCTCAATCGACTCATTTTTTAATGAATCTTCTTTCTGTCCTGGTATAACAACTGGCTTCGCCTCCTTCTCCCTTTTCTTCATCATTTGTTCCGCACTAACATCGTTATTCGTATTTGGATCCAATTTTCTCCTTTTATCGCGCTGTCTTTCTTCTTTGGTCTTACGCTTCTTTTTCCATTGATTTGAGGTATCTTCATCATAGTAATACTTGGCTGGTATTAATGAAAGCAATCCATCAAATGCATTGGCATGCTTTTTTAGCCTTTCCTGATAATATTGTCAGTAATCTGTTAGTATGTGACTTTATTTACCGATGACCAATGATTCCGACTCCAACTTACTTCTAAGGAGTTCACCATCTTGATAACCTCTTAGTTAATTACACTGAATAATGCTCTTGATAGTATCACGAGTAGTATATTTAACTTCGTAAAGGATGAATCACATCTTATATGATCCCAATACTCAGGGAGAAAATTTTCAAAATTTCAGTCAAACTTTTTTTTTCAGACCTGGTCCCTATCATATCTCGGCTGTGCAGACTATTATTCATTACTATCTTAATATTAACCTTCTGACTACGATTACAGCACATACATACTTTTTATATATTACATATATGTCCATGGCAAGATGCACGAGATAATCACACTTTCGTTTTCTCAAAGGTCGAATTGTATTGCAACGCATCTTTATAATGTTGCCGAATCCAGACTACAGAATGTGAATGATGAATTCGTGGATAATTCAGTTTTACTTGAAAGCAAACCAGGGCAATTTGGAGGTACGATTAATTACTATCCAAGGGCTCTATTATGGGATTATAACAATGGATTTGGGTCGTTGAATCCTTCCGAATACTTTGAATCAAAACCAGATGTTGAAGCATTAAAAAAATTGTACCCTAATGTGGTAACCACTGGACCGAGTACGCTGAAGAATCAATATCAAAAGGCTCTTGACCAAGGTACAAAGACAGAGGGTCTAGCAAATTCATCTGATATGAGATGTTGGTCAGATTACTCAAGAGTCATATATCGGCCAGAATCATTATTAAAACTAAATAGATGGGACTATTCGTTTGATCACTGTAAAGGTCATTTGAGATCACATCCAGAGATAGAGTTCGGGACATATGATGTTGGTGTAGATGAATTCTCTGATGAAGAAAATGTTACTGGAGCAGAAGCAGTTGAAGAAAACTTCAGAAAAGTTCTAGAAGAATGTGATACATTAACTGGCTTGAATGTGATAACAGAAGGAGATACTGCTTGGGGAGGATTTTCTTCCGAATTTCTTTATATGATCAGAGATGAATATATTTCAGGATCTCCAATAGTAACGTGGTCGTTAACAAAGAACACGGGTTGGCAGAGTTTGCCTGTATTTGACAGAATGTCCCGGATCAAGACCCTCAGGTCATTATCTTCAGTTTCATCATTGTATATTCCATTGAACACAGAGCCATCCATTGCCCAACAATGCGCAAAGAAACATTCTACTTGGGCTATTTCAAGTTATCAAAGTGTGATACTAGATTCTCTGATGACATTACTTTCTCAAAGGAAGAATAGATGGAGTATGGGTGATTTTGTCAATGGACTAACCAGGGGAAACGAAAAAAGAAAGATAGTCACTTCATCAATTATCAATGACCACAACATCTCGCCCGAAAGAATGTTTGAGAGTACGAATAGCTCAAATGCACACGGAAGTCATGTTTTTGCGCGGTCAGTTATCAACAGACCTTTACCTGGCAAGCAGACTGGGCTAAATGAAAATGAATTAAGAGAAGTATGCGGGTTTGAAGACTTGATCAATAATGGAGCCGATAGTCTAAATTTAAAGGCATATAATATTGTAGAACCGTTTGACAATAGGTTGGATTCTTTCCCAGAGGAATTTAGAAAGCAGGAGTTTTCTTGGTGTTCGTTTAATATCACTAATAAGCCTCAGAGGTGTTTTGGAGAGATGGCCGATTACATTTCACATTATTGCAAGAATGATGAGAGGGAAGAACTTAAGGATGATCTTTCTTCTATGGAGGAACAATATTACTGGGCAGACGAGAGCAGTGATACGGATTACGAATAAAACTTGGAAATACAATAACTTATTCAAATGATTGACGCACAGATATTTCAATATTACAGATAGCTTTATAGATTGAATGCCCTATTTACATTCATTGCTAATGGTCGTTTTCGAAGATATTATGGAAGTAGTGTCTGTAATGGAATGATTTTCCAACCTTCTGAAGAAGATCAAAGTCGGCTTTTTCTAGTTCAAAGTCGAAAATCTTGAATGTCTCGGTCATTCTACTCAACTTAGAAGATGTAGTGATTGGCAAAACTCCAGATTGGTACACCCAGCGGAGAAGAAGCTGATTTGGCTCCACATGATACTTGTGACACAGCTTGTCTATTATTGGATTCAAAGGTCTATTCTCACCAACTTTTGAGGCAAACATCGGCGTTAGTGGTGTGTAAGCTTCAACAAATATATCGTGGTCTTTGCAAAACTCTATGAGATCTGGCTCTTGCTCATAGAGATGATATTCAACCTGGTCGACCTGCGGCTTCACATCGGCTATCTCATAAAGTTTCTTTAATCTCGAAGCATTGAAGTTGGACACTCCGATATTGTGAGCAAGACCTTCTTTTTGAATTCTCTCCATCTGTTTCCATGCTTCTTCTAACGTAATATCGCAGGTTTGAGGGCTGAAATACGGACCATGAATCAAAAACAGATCCACATACTTGAGTCCCATCACCTTAAGACCCTTCTTTAACGATTCATACGGTCCGGAAGGTGAACCAGAACGAAGAACTTGGCCATCATCTAATATCCAGCCCTGATTGTACTTGTCGGTTATCCAAAGTTTTGATCTGTCCACACCAGAGCGTTTTAACGCTTCTCCGATCTCAATTCTTGTCAGATAACTTTCAGCAGTGTCAAGATGATTAAAGCCTGCTTTAAGTGCATCCATTATAATTTTGACTATCGGCTCATCAACAGTATCTTTTGACAATTTTGGGTCACTCCATTTCCTCAATCTGTGCTTGGATCCAGACCCAAATGCCACAGCCGGGATTTTATCCCCTGTATGTGGTAGTGTGAATGTAGGAGTATTTCTCATTGCAGGTATTATTTTGGAACTTCTGTTGGTAAAAAATGAATTCTTCAAAGGAAGTAGTAGATCCTTAATATATTCCATAATATTCTTACCACCACAGATCAATTCACAATTCCCTTGTATTACTGCCAATAGAAAACTGCCGAGGAAAAAAAGCGCAAAGATCTTTTTCATGATGTGAATCCGTTCAAATATATTGATTGGTTAAATCTACATGATTCATTGATGATCGTAAAAAAAATAAAAAAAAAATAAAAATAATGGAATGAAATAGAATAGAAAAGAGAAAGAGTTATGATTCCGCTTGCGCTTATTCCGGTATGTCAAATCGGCTTTAGATCATCACCAATTAATTATCTTATTCTTCGTTTTTTTTTTTTTTTCGTTGTTATCCACAGTATGAGGGGTTAGAGTAAATCCGAGAAATCGGCATACGCTGTAAGCAATACATTATTTTAGCGAATAAAGCAAAATAAAAGAGAGAAAAATAAGATAAAAAAAAATATGTAGGTGGCGGCTTTGCACTTCTGATCAACTTCGATTTTCGTAAAGATTGCGTCGTGCCTCTTATTTAGATTAAACCCTACAAGATAAGAATTAATTTTTTTTCTTCATCAACATATTTATTCTTGGACTAGACTAGGCCAATTTCATCTTCGATTAAATACAAAAACAGCCATGGGAAAATGCCTTACAATTGTTAAAGTGGTGGGAGTAGGCTCTTTAGGTATATGTGCTGCGAACTACCTTTATTCGGCAAAGTTGCTCATCCCACGACTTCTAGGCATTGAGGATCTTGGCTCAAAGCGCAGTCGGTCACCAATTACTGGAATGATCATGAAGGCACGGACTATATTTTGGGGATTGGGAAGCGTGGCCACATATTTATTTTATGAAGCATTTAAGTGTTCTTCTGCTGCTGGTAAACATCCTTACCTTATATATTCCGCTATTGCTGCACCTCTGGGTCTCTTGTTCAACTACTACTGGGTGTATGACTCCGAGGCAAAGCTATTAGATTCATGCGATGAATCAGATTTCGTCTACAAGACAGTCAGCAAGCCTGAAAAGACCCAAAAGCCAGCTGAGGAGAAATCATCTCTTGATGATTCAGTTTACAGTGATTTGGGTAATGCTCCAGAGTTGCAGACGGATGCTAAACCTACAGCCGAGCAAAACGTGAAGGTACAAAATGTGAAGGTGCCTCGTGTGAGATTGTCGAAGGATCAGACTAAGACAGAGTTGCAGAACTTGAAGATAGGTTACCTCTACTCGGGTGTGATCATTGCTGTTGGATTCCTCATCTCAAGCATAGGATTCTCAGGCGATAAGTACTGAAGCAGGTGGTTTTTGTAAATTGCTGATTGGGCTTTATCCTTGTACCTATTTCTTAATTTTATTGCAGTGGTTGCTTCTTTATTTCTGTTTTTATCGTATATACATATAATTCATGACGCTATTCATTCCTGGGTATTTGACTGTTACGAGAGGAAGCTTTGTTGATAATTAGAGTTTGTATTATTAGCTCGCTTGAAAATTGCGAGGGGAAGGGGTGAAGAGAAGAACTGAACTTCAGGGTGTGTTTGCTGTGTAAAGCGTGCAGCTTTAAGATAGAGTCAAAAAAAAAAAAGATAAAAGGAAACATTAAGGACAAACAACAGCAAAACAACAACAAAACAAAACAAAATGATATTATGAAAGAATATGAACACGTATGATGTAACATACTTCATTAGCGGCTATTAGTTGGATAATAATGCATATGGGCCCCAAATTGTAGTATCAGTACATCTCCTTCTTACAATCCTCGGGTGTCTTAGCCAAGACTTCTTCTAGAGACCATCTTGGACGAATGCCCTTTTTCCAGTCTCCAGGATGGTGCTCACCACCAGCCATTCCAGAACCAAACTTGAGGCACATCTTGTCACCAATTAGGTTGGCGACGGCCAAAATCCGGTCGATATCTTCCTTGGTTAGGGCAGATGAGACACAGAAACGGATACGTGAGGTGATAAGTGCAGTTGCAGGGTATCCGACAATGACGATTGCAATTCCGTACTTGAGGAACATTCTGGAAGCTGCCGGCATCTTAGCCGGCGTGTATAGCAAGGCTGGAATCACGGGAGAGTCGTCGTTACCGTAAACAATGTAGCCCAATCTCTTAAGGCCAAGACGTAGGTACCTCGAGTTGAATGCGATTCTTTCGAGTCTCTCTTTTCCCTCATTGCCATTTAGCTCACCAGCCACGATCCTCATAGATGTTTGAATCTGCTGAAGCACAGGAGGAGGGGGAGTCTCACCGTATATATTGGTGGTGAAGTCCACACGCAGTCTGTCAATGATATCCTGAGTAGCAGCAATGTAACCTCCGGCAGCACCAAAAGACTTGGTCAGGGTTCCCATCATGATGTCAATCTTGCTGGATGGGATGTTGAAATACTCTGTAACGCCACGTCCGTGCTCACCAAGTGCACCGATAGAGTGTGCCTCGTCGATGAAAAGATAGAACTTGTATCTCTCTCTCAATGCGACAACTGCCGGCAAATTGCAGTATTCACCTTCCATGGAGTACAAGCCTTCAACACAGACAAGAATCTTCTTCCAAGGTCTGTGTGTCTTGGTCTGGCCCTGTGAAATTGATTCTCTGATGATGCTCTCGAGGGCTGCCATGTCATTATGAGGGAAAACCTTAACTGCAGCACCAGAAAGACGGATTCCGAATCTAGTGGAGCTGTGATTCAACGAGTCGGAAATAACCAAGCACTTGGAATTGAGCAGCGAGGTGAACAAGTGGGCGTTTGTGCCGTAACCCATGGAAAAAATGAGAGAATCGTCTTTTCCCACAAACTTGGCAATTGTCTTCTCAGTGGACCTCAAGAGATCGGAGTGGCCCGCAACATCACATGGGCCACCTGCAGAAGTACCGTGCGTTCTAACAGAGTCGATGGAGTCATCCGTACACCGGCCGACAGACTGTGCAAAGCCAAGGTAGTTGTAGGATGAAAGATTGAGGCAAGGAGTGGAAGAACCATCATAGTAAAAGTTCTTGTTTCCGTCAGGAGAAACCCTATTAAAGCAATATGTGTATCTTCCCGGAACACCATGGATAGGGCGGGCGAAGCAGTCATCCATCCTGCCCTTCAATCTTCTTGGATAGAAGGATTCAAAAGAGGCATACCAAGGAGGATATCCGTTTTGAGGTAGCATGGCTTTGTAATTCTGTGGAGTGAAAAGCATCCCAAGAAAGTCCCGGATGTGGCCAATGAGAATCATCACCAAATAATTCAAGTATGTCATAATCACGACAAAGTATGGCGGCTCGTCCGCAATTGGGGCTTTAAAAGGATGGTCCGGATCACATTTTGCAATTGAAAGCCACTTTTCAGAAGTAAGCCGTCCGAATTCCATCTCCGCTTTTTCTTCATCCGATCTGCCGTCAGCAGGAGCATCTGGCAAACGTGTAGACCATTTGGAAAGGTCCAAATTGGCGTCTGCTTTGAGACTCATGGTGTATCAAAGACAATCAAGCTAAAAAAGAATCAGAGACAGCAGACTGACGCTTTTACGATAATGTGAATTTAATTGTCGATTCCGCAAAAGATTGCAACAAATTATTAGTGGTTTGAAAACCTGCACTGTCTTAAATATGGGTTTGTGGAAAATCTAACGTTTTCTGAATATATGGGCTTGGATTTAGAACAACCTGTATACAACAAGTTGAAACAGGAAGAGAGAGACTCACACTTCGTAAATAGATCACGAACGCGAATGGGGAGAGAGAAAAAAAAAAAAAAAAGAGAAGCTAAAGTAGAGAAATAATGAAAAATATAGCAGAGAGCGAAACGACACGAACAGAACAATTCGGAGTGTGAGGAATGAATGATTGGGGCAAGTGTGATGATCTGCACTCAAAATTTGAATTTTGATGCAGTTATATAGTGTGTTCTGTTTGGATGTGAATTGGGCAGAATTCTTATTTGTTGTATATTTACCCGTACATACTATACTTTCTTCACTTGCTTCCATCTTCCTGTGCTGCAAAAAAATGCCGAAAAAGTATCGAGAGGAATATTTTGAAGGGTTCGCAAAGTGCACATTATGAAAAAGGGGAAAAAATGAAAGCGTGAAGGACATTTCAGCTTTCCGAATGAGGCTATCACCGTTAATAATAATACAGATAAGAGCCCGAATCGTTTTTGGAGGATATGTATAATTTGAATAATATGAGCCATCATGATTTCTTCTTTTTCACTCTTAAGAGTTTTGGTCACTTAGGAATCATTTCACTTGACGTTTCTCGGAAGCTAATCTCTTAAATATACACCTTGAAATCATCAAGTTCTGTGTATTCATTTGGCATTTATTTACAATAAATTTGCTATAGTCTTGTTTCTTCTCTGTTAAAAATGCCTTCATGGCAAATATAAGCACCATTGAAGTACATTTAAATGCCATTAACCTGCTTCGCTTTCCACCGCTTGGCTCCAATCTTCGAGGAATGTATTCCTATTTGGGAAATCTGATCAGATTTTAAGCGCTTACCGAAGCGAGCCGTAATGGGAGCGAAAAAAAAAAATTATAACAATTCTAAAAAAAGTGCCACCTCCAGATAGTTTCCATCTTACATCCCTACACTACTGTTTTCTCCGTCACCGGGATTGAAGATCTCATTCATCTGATTATCATCGAGAAGCACGTATGGGTATGACTAAAACCAAGATGCCAAAAATTTTTCACCTTTCTTTGCAATTTGTAACTTCACCAGTACTGATCTAACATTCACATAGCAGTTGAATCCTCGTGGTTATCCATTCAATTTCCAGCAATTTAAGTGTTGGGTTGGAAAATGTCCGCGGAGTTAGTTAAGCTCACAAATGCGCTTTTCCATGATCCCCAGGGTTATGGAAAAAAAGCCATCCAGATCTTCAAAAATCCTGTAAATTTCACAATTCGCAAGAATGAAAAATGGGCCATCATCGGAGATTCGTCAAAGTCACAACTGCTAAGAGTCTTGGCTGGTTCCTATCTTCCAAACACAGCACATGCTAGAAGGTATCCAGAGTCACTTCATAACACGAAATTTGCCGCTGAATTGCTTAAGTTCGTGAATAATGGAAACTGGGGATACGGTGCAAGTGATAAAACAGGTGGCTTCACACATCTCTCCAGTCGGTACGAATTCTTCAAAGATTTGGAGGTTGATATCGTTACCAGGGATTTTATTGCAAGCAAGAGTGTGAATTCAAACACACCATACAATGGGGCCAAGATTGACGAACTAGCAGATAAGCTATACTTGGTGGGCCTTGAAGACAAATACTTGACTACTTTGAGTAATGGCCAGTTCCGGAGAGCTCGGATCGCCAAGGTTCTATACAGAGAGCCATCACTATTACTTATCGATGATCCATTCCTTGGTCTAGACCCTATAGCCACCAAGAGAGTTTCCAATGTTCTAGATGGCATTGCATCCAGCAGGAATGAGCCAAGCACTACAATTACGCTTGGACTTAGAGTTCAGGATAAGATCCCTGCATGGATCCAAAAGGTGGCTATTGTAGATAAGACTGGAATAACTCACCAGGGTCGAAAGAGCGACTTGGAAGGTGAGCTCAAAAGGATCAAAGAGGAGTTTTACGAGCATCACGAGCAAGTTTTACACCGGATGACCAAGCAAATCAACATCTCTGTTCCCGAGCGTCTTCGTGAAGATATGGAAGTTCACGCGAATGACAATATTATAGAAATGGATAACGTCAGCATCAAATACAAAGGTGTTCCCGTGATTAAGAATCTTCACTGGAATGTTAAAGAGGGAGAGAAGTGGCATATTCGAGGAAGAAATGGATCCGGCAAGACAACGCTTCTTTCCTTAATTACGCTTGATCACCCACAGGCTTGGAATAGGAGAATTATCGTTGAAGGTAAGGCCAGGTTTGCTGGAAATGTGAATTACTTCGATGCAAATAAGCACATCGGCTTTACTTCTCCCGAGTTACATTCAATATTTCCTCATGACTTGACTGTTGTGCAGGCAATATCCACTGGCTACATTGTTGGCTCTTACGTTCCGCCTAAGAATCTACCTGAAGCAAAAAGAAGTAAGATTCTGAAGTATTTGAAGATGGTTGACCTTGAAAATACTGCAAACCAAAGATTCGGCAACCTATCAGTGAGCCATCAAAAGTTAGTCCTACTTCTCAGGGCTATGATCAATGATCCGAAGATTCTGATTCTTGATGAGGCTCTAAGTGCCATGACTGACGAAGACGTTATCAAGGGAAAGTGCATTGTCGATCAGTGGAACGGAGGATGCTGTCTTATGATTGGCCATGTGGATGAAGAAGTTCCTCAGTGTGATAAGTACCTTCTCATGAACCAGGCCAGAAATGGTATCTACGAGATCGGTGACGTTACCAAAACCAGAAGAAATCTCAAATGAGCAGATGGCACGCAACCAACGTTAATGGTTGCATCGTATAAATATATCCCCGAAATCTACCTAAACCCCCTGTTATAGAATATTCTAAATTACTCAGATGTTATGTATTTACATGCAGCTATCTATCGTGCCCCCTCATAAATATTTACAGAGCGAATACTGCCAGCAGGTTCACTGCTTAGAGTCTGGAGTCTGCTGTTCAACATCTGTACTCCCTCCTTCATCTTCGACAATTTTATTGTCTTTCAGTTTTCCTTCACTAACTGCTCTCCTTAGGGCAATCTTTGCTGCTCTCCGTTGCTTTCTTCTCTCCTCGTTAGCCTGCTTAGTAATCTTGACAAGTCTTCTTCCTGGCCAGACATCAAACTCCTCGGAGTACTTCTTGTCGAAGTTGAACTCCATAAACACGTTGTGATCTGTCAAGCCAAGCTTTTCGATACACCAAAAGTATCTCTTTGGATCATCCCTCTTTAAATAACGGAGTATCTTCTGCCTTTTCTGTGTAAGCATCCGCACTCGCCTCACTATAAAGACATCCTGAGGGTGCTGCTTGACATGATTCATCATGTTGTATATTTGAATTGTCATCACAGCAGCTTGAACCTCGGAAGATCCCGTATCTCCGTCAAACCGCTGAAACTCTTTAACTGCCATCTCTGTCATTTTCTTCTCCTTTTCCGAGTTCGGCGCATTTTTCATGCTTAAGATTCTCATCACGATTTCTCTTTTTTCCACCTCTTCGGATTCAACCTTCTTCATCATCTCATTATCTTTACCAAATTTCGTCTCCGTTTTAAGCAGTCTGGCGTCCTTTGCTCCGTATAAGAGCTTCTCTACTTCATAGAAGTCATATCCATTTGATAAAACGCTAGGCTCCTCCACTTCCATCCGTAAACGATGGATAAATGGGTTGTTTGGTCTTCCTAAAACTGGATCAACCTTCTCCATTTGTGCCTCTTTTGCCGCTTGTGATGCTTTATTATGTTTCTTCTTTTCAATCGATAAGAGCTTTTTTTGTGATTTGGACAACGTTCTACCTGCGACAGTTGCTTGTGCTTTTAAGCTTGTATGAATCAGCCTAGCACCAAAGCCTCGCGCCACGCTTAGTTTTGTCACTGCATTGAACATCATTGAATGTCTTGCTATGTCAATTCTGAATTTTTGATTGGATATGTTGCTACTATCCTAATAAATATGCTGTGTGCAACTAAAACCAGCCAGCTAGTCTCGCGCATCACTCATACAACGAGCATTTTTTTACTCTTCATGCAATTTATGTTTTTAAGGATACATCCGTACACCACACCACTGATGTCATTTACGATTGATTTTCCATGCTTAATTCAGTGATGCCACAGATTCTCTCTATAGGAGCAGTTCGAACAAATTAGGGAGCTTTAACAATTGGGACAAAGCTAAAGAAACATGTCAGTCAATAACATTTACGTTCACAGGATTCTTTTATGCTATATGACGTGTACGAAAATCTACTAAATATGATACACTCATTCATCTTGAATTGGGAGTGTTTTTCATGCAATAAGTGCACAATGTTAGTGGAAGATCATATAATGGTTAGTGTATTCAAGGACAAGTTTGATAAATATATTATGAAACTCTTCACTATGCTACACTTCAGAAAGTCTCGTGAAAATATTTTTTTTTTCGTAGCCCTGAAAATTTGCTTTCAACCCGAAATTTCACCAAGCCAATTTTTATATTTTCTTCACCAAGGATGAAAATTTTTTTTTCACTACTTAAGGAGAACAATTCGCTCCTGTCCCAATTTTCTTGCCTCTTCCTCCTTTTTTTACTTTTCCTTCCCTAATCAACATAGCTCTTTAATTACGGACGAATAAAAAATGAAGTACGTTTCATCAGTTCAGGACATTGAGATTCCAAAGGGAGTCACTGTTTACATTAAGTCTAGAAAGGTCGTTGTCAAGGGTCCAAAGGGTACTCTTGTCAAGGACTTGAAGCACATTAATGTGAACTTCAAGCTTGTGAACGAGAACCTCATTCAGGCTCACATTCACAACGGTGATAGAAGACACGTTGCTACTTTGAGAACTGTTAGATCTCTTATCACCAACATGATCACTGGTGTGACTGTTGGATTCCTTTACAAGATGAGATTTGTCTATGCACATTTCCCAATCAATGTTTCCATTGTTGAGGAAGATGGACAACAGGTTGTTGAGATCAGAAACTTCTTGGGAGACAAGAGACTCAGAAGAGTTGTTGTTCCAAAGGATGTTACTGCAGTTCTTTCTAAAACTACTAAGGATGAACTTCAGGTCTCTGGTATCTCCATCGAGGAGGTTTCTCAGACTTGCGCTGATATCCACCAGATCTGTTTGGTCAGAAACAAGGATATCAGAAAGTTCTTGGATGGTATCTTTGTTTCCCAGAAAGGTCACATTGATGAGGATTATGAGAACTAAGCGTGTGAAAGCTGATTTCATAAATTATTTTTTTCTTTAGGTTTGGGATATGTATTCTTTTCTATGGTTACTCGTGCGATGTTGAGAATGCTCTTAGAGTTTTTTTTGAAGTTTTTGAGTGCTTTCGATGTTGTCTGCGAATCATTACCAGCTCCAGGTTTTAATGAGTGAGCTACCTATGATTACGCCCTGTAGGGAGTCGCCTTCTTCTTCTGAACATAAGAAGGTAAGTAGCTAACTTGATATGTACGGTTGTATTAGCAGTAAAGAGTATCTTCTAGATTATCTAAAACTGTTTGGACCCTGCATTTAAGTTGGAAATTGAATTTTGCCTAAGCTTTTTGCTTCTTTGATCCCTAAAATGATGTTTTCTATTTCGATGGATATTGAAATCGTTTTCATTGTTTAGTGATCGATGAAATGTTGTCTTTTGTGATTTGTAATTGTGTTTGGAATGTTGTGTCTGAGGGGAAGTGAATATTTGTGGTGCATGGGTGTTTCGTGATGTGTTGGTTGGATTTCGAAGTGGTTTGAAAAAGGGTACTCTTTGTGTATGAGCATTATGTCGAGGACATTACGGACTAAATGTAAGCTTATTTAATGCAGATTTCAGCAAAGTTAGAAATTATTTGTTCTTCCTTGAAACTGGAAACAGACGTGACACACTTTTCAGTTGAAACTGTTTGTCTGGTGCTACATTGAATTTCAAATGTTAATCATATTCATAAAGTGATATTAGTAATAAACACCCTGGTATTGGTCCAGAAGTATGAAAAAATATAGATATGTCAGATACAATAGGATATTTGGGAAGAAAAACAGATCATGCGGATTCTAAAATTTAGGACATAAATTCCCCAGTTCAATCACCCATAGTAATAATGGATTGAAGAGGTCTATTATGATGATAATCAATAGTCGTATTAACGCCCCATGACGTCAAATGTTCAAATTCGAGATTGTAGATGACGATGGACTGGATCTCGACTAAAACCACAAATATAAGGCATTGGTTGTTTTAAGGCTTTATCCAGGATGTGCAGATTACAAATGCTACTTACAGGTGAAACGAAGAATAGGCAGAAAAAGCATCCGATGAGGCACTCTAATATTTACTCGGCGCTTTTCCTGTACATACTCTCGCAGACAAGGTGCCCCTTTTCTCAAGGTCGCATTATTCGCGAAGAATAATTTCATCGATAGCGATTGTTAGCAAAAGCACCTGGCCCCAGTTGGGAAACTTAGTAATTGCGAATTTCTTATTCGGTCGTACCGATGGTGGAATTGGCTTGAAATGAAGTTGCCATAAATTTTGCCAATTTTTTACTGAGTTTCTGCAATCCAACACAGATGTGTATATATAAATAACCATAGCTGTCTTGTGCCACGTTCCCGACGAAGAAAGTGTCGCAGTGTACTTTTCCTTTAATTGCCGTTTTTTATCTTTCAATTGTATCATCAACTCCGTTTGATAAGATAGCAAAGGTTAAGATAAAGTCATAAGAGCATAGAAAAAGAAATGTCGACCGCAGCATTTTCACCTTTCTTCAAATTTGCTTCCAGGACATTTGGACGTTCCTCGGGCTCTTCTTCAGCAAGGAGAATTGTGCTTTCCGGCTCATTAGCAGCAGCCTTAACGACTGCAGCTTGGGCTTATAATGATAACAGAAGAGGCAACAACAATAATTCCAACAATTCTAATCACTTGCTCTCCAAAGCTTTCTTGGGAGGACTATTTGGCTCAAAAGAGTATGAAAAGAACACACGGGAGGCCTCTAAAGATGTGAAACCTTTCGAATATTATCAGAAGGTGTACAACGATATAGCAATCAAGATTAGAGAGCATGATGAGTGGGATGACGGCTCGTATGGCCCAATTCTTGTCAGATACGCATGGCACAATTCCGGCTCGTATAGCCAGCATGATCACACCCAGACCAAGGGAGGATCGTACTCTGGAACAATGAGGTTTGCCAAAGAGCAGCATGATCCGGAAAATGCAGGTCTACCAGGAGCAGAGAATTTCTTGAAGTCGATCAAGGAGAAATATCCGGATCTTTCGACTGGTGACCTCAACACTCTCGGAGGAGTGGTTGGAATTCAGGAGATGGATGGTCCAAAGATATCCTGGAGACCCGGCAGAAAGGATCTTGGCCAAGAGGCAATTCCTCCTTACCACCGTTTGCCAGATGCCTCTCAGACCAGTGCCGATTACGTGAGATCCGTTTTCAACGACAGGCTGGGCTTTTCTGATGAGGAAATGGTGGCACTTATTGGTGTTGGTCATTCTATCGGAAGATGCCACACGACAAGTTCTGGTTTCGATGGTCCATGGACTTTTTCCCCAACCGTTGTCACAAACGAGTTTTTCAAGTTGCTCCTAGACGAAGATTGGGACTGGAGAAAGTGGAATGGAAAGAAGCAGTATGAGGATGTCAAGACCAAGTCGCTTATGGCTCTTCCAACTGATATGACCTTGAAGACCGACCCTAAGTTCAGAAAGTACTCTGAGATTTTTGCCAAGGACAGTGACAGATGTATGACTGTTTTCGCTAGTGCTTTCAGCAGGCTTTTGGAGAGAGGAATATCCTTCCCATCTTCCACCAAGCCAATGATATTCCAGACTTTGGATGAGCAGCATATTGGTGAGGAGGATGAGGAGTGAAGGGTGTGAAATGGCATAATTTGACTCAAGCTTACAATTTTATCTAGCTTTTTTTTGTATTTGTTTGCTGCTTTGCTTATTTTAGGATATTTATTTACGTTTATAACAGGTGTTAAATACAGCAATTGGTGATATGGTGGCTAGTGAGTAACTCTGTGTGTAATGTACTTCGGATTTTCCGGCCTACGTATTTGTTGTTGTTACTATCTTTACACTGGTTGCATGGATGGATCCCAACTCCGAAATATGACATCATCTGGGTTCTGAAGCCAAATATGTGGTATTTAATTTTTTGCTAGTATGATCAGTGTTATCGGAACTCCATTTATTTTATTACCTTCTTTTTTTTTTTTTCTTTTTTTTTTCATGCACTTTAGCCGTGGGTCCTAGATCAGGCATCTCCCGTATTCATGAAAATTTGCAGAGCAATATAAAAAGACTATCGAGTCCTCTATTGCAGACTTCCCATGTACACTCTATCCCCTCTGTTCTCAAGCAGTTCGACAAAGGATCACACATTTATATATTTAAAAGTCCCGATAGCCCCCAAAAAGTATTGCTCTGTACAAACATGGTGAAACCACTCATTGCCCCATCTATTCTTGCCGGTGACTTTTCAAGGCTTGGAGAAGAAGCTCATAGAGTTTTCAATGCAGGTGCCGACTGGGTGCATCTCGATATAATGGACGGCCACTTTGTGCCGAATATTACTATGGGACCACCAGTTATTGCCAGTCTAAGAAGAGCAGTCCCTAAAGACAGCCGGAAGCCAGAGAAATATTACTTTGACTGTCACATGATGGTTTCCAATCCAGAACAGTGGGTGGAACCTATAGCCAAGGCAGGTGCCGATCAGTACACTTTCCATTATGAGGCTACAAAGGAGCCATTGAAGCTCATAAAGCTCATCAAAAGTTCCGGAATGAAGGCTGCTTGTGCTGTTAAGCCAGGTACTCCGGTTGATGTTTTATTCCCGCTTGCCGAATATTTGGATATGGCCTTAGTTATGACTGTGGAACCTGGCTTTGGCGGTCAGAAGTTCATGGCCGACATGATGCCAAAAGTTGAGGCCCTCAGAAGAAAGTATCCAAATCTCAATATTCAGGTTGATGGTGGATTGGGTGGCAAAACCATCAATGCTGCAGCCGAAGCTGGTGCCAACGTTATAGTGGCAGGAACATCTGTTTTCAAAGCTGAGAGTGCCAAAGAAATGATTGATCTGCTTAGGGATCGTGTTTTCCAGAACTTGAAGGAGAAAAATCTATTGGATTAGAGGATTTAATTGGAAAATGCGGCAACCACAGATGAAATTTACGTAGATTACATCTTTGGCTTTGGATCACTATTTGGTTTCATGGTGCATGCATGAAGTGTACTCTGCTTTGCTTGCAGCATCTATTATATTGAACGAACCGTTTTTCTTCTCTAAATAATATTATACACATATAACAATCTTATAAATGGCCAGTCTCATCCCAGTGCTGAATGTTGCACCTCTCAAAATGAGGGTCCTCCTAGAGTTGTACCTTCAGTAGACGCACTATCAGGAAACATGCTTCCGTTTTTCTCAATGAGTAACCACAATGCCTTCCTTATTGGATCCTCCTTGTCTGGATGCCTTAACTCTCTTCGGTTTGATTTATGCTCGCTATCTATATCCATCGAATCATCGTTCTTTTTGTTTAAATCATCAATGATCTTTTTCGACTGCTCCTTCCTTGCCTTGGCGTATTTCATGTTTCTGGCAATTTTCTTCGCACGCTTCTTGGACAAAACCCTATTCGTGATGACACCATCTGCTGCTATAAGCTTTGTATTTGGTGTTAAGCTGTTTTTATTACTAGCTTCTAGTCGAGAAAGACGAGATGTCCTGTATGCTCTTTTACTTGAGAGATGCTTGCCACGGCGAGCACGCGAGAGTGCCTTTCCTGGACGATTCACACAATGGTTAGGCATCTTTGATCTGAGTAAGTGGCGGTTTTATGAATGTATATTTGCTTGGCGAAAGCTGTACTTCGTACTGTGAAAAAGTGCTTATACCGACTTGATCGGGTGAAAATTTTTGATGTAAAAAAAAAAAAAAAAAAAAAAAAAACGTATGTAACGGCTGAGCAGTAAATTCTGGCTAATCGTTTTAATTTTAGAAGTCACAAATACCAAATCCTGAATTTACACATATATCTTACTGCGAGGTACCATGCCAAAAACTAAATGAGAATATTTATTAGACGATTATCGATTATCAATTTCACATGCTGCTTGCTTTGTATGTGGTTGTTTCTCGTAAAAGTAGATGGTTCACCTAATCCCGAAAGTCAGTGTGTGGCTTTCTTTTCTCTGTGTAACGAATAAAAAAGATGAATTTTGGACGACAGCTTGGATCTACAATACAACAATTTTCTCTTCTGTCTGTGAAGCTTTCATGATTATTGTGTTATGTGTACGAATGGTGTTTGTTAGATTTCAAGCTTGTTTTCTTCAAAAAAAGCGTACCTATGCACCAAAAATAGTAATATTCATACTATGCAACATTGATGGAGATAATTTTGTTCATTATTTTACGTATCAATATCATTATTTGTGTCCTAACACTTGTGTATATCATATCTTTTCGTATTTGCAATCTGCTTCCGATATGTACCCGTGTGATCCGTACGGTAGGAATTCAGTAATCACTCCTTCCTATTCAGGAAAGCGCGAAATGGTTTCAAGCCAACTAGCACCAATGGGCAAGGTTCGTCGGCGGCCGAGAATTTCTCAATATTATAGCCCGGCCGCCTCTGGCAAAAGCGGGGAGACTTGAGTCTTTCCTCATGCCTCACATCTCCAATGACGTAAACATACCGGCCAGCAAATATTTAGCTAGATGACACATTCAGATCTGACGATTTCCGAAAAATAAGATACATTATTATCTCCTCATGCACTTATGTGAGCCATCTTGAATATGGTTCCGGATTCTGGGTCTTGCAATAACATTTTGAGGCTTTATATTTGTCATTTTTGTGATTGCTGCCTCTGTATCGCTTCAGTTGGTCTTGTGGCCTGTGGCCCCTCTCGCCTGGCAGATTTACCCGGTGCCCCCGCAGGCACAGCCAGGATCTGCCCGGTGAGGCTGCCCGGTGGCTCCGCCAGCCAGTCAGCAATCTCAGATTTTGATTTGTTGTATTTTCCATTATCTAAATTTTTCTTCTTCCCTTCTCCTATTATTTTAGAACCAAAAATATTTTCTTGTGTCACACGTTGCTCCACATGATTTCCTCCAGGTGTCCGACTGAATTTGTCAACATATAAATTATCAGCCGTTTGCTTTCAAATAATACCAGCCAGGCAAAAGCCAATTGCATCCGATTTTTCTTAGGAAACCATATTTATGTTTGTACAACTAACCAAAATATTTCTGTCAACGACATTGATATCAGGTATAATATTCCCATTTAAACGATACGCAGCATTTCAAACCATTAGGCATTTTCATACTCCAAAGATGACAGCATTTGACAGATTGAGTAATCTCAGCAGTGTTTTATCGCCACCAAAGACATGCTCAGCTGTTTCTCCTGAGGATATCCCCGTGAGACCATTTAAAACCACTGTGGTTGGTTCCGGTAACTGGGGAAGCACCATTGCCAAAGTGGTTGCTGAGAATTGCATAGAGAGACCGCAGGAATTCGACCAAAAGGTGAAAATGTGGGTCTTTGAGGAGAAGGTGAAGGGCCAAAATCTTACTGAGATCATCAACACAAAGCACGAGAATGTTAAATACCTTCCTGGAATCATGCTTCCTCCCAATGTTGTTGCAGTCCCAGATGTGGTGGAGGCCTGCAAAGATTCAGATTTGATCATCTTCAACATTCCACACCAGTTTTTGGGCAACATCCTACGTCAATTGAAGGGGAGAGTGAACAAAGGGGCACGTGCAATCTCTTGTTTGAAAGGATTGAATGTTAGCAAGGATGGTTGCGACATTCTTCCTGGTGTAATTACCAAAGAGCTCGGAATTGCTTGTGGTGCACTTTCCGGAGCCAACTTGGCACCAGAAGTGGCCGAATGCAAGTGGTCCGAGACCACTGTTGCATACACTTTGCCGGATGATTACCGGGGAAAGGTTAAAGATATCGACAAAGCAGTGTTGAAGCATCTTTTCCATAGACCATACTTTCATGTGCACGTGATCGATGATGTGAGCGGAGTCTCTCTTGCCGGGGCCTTGAAGAACGTTGTGGCAATGGCTGCTGGCTTTGTTGATGGTCTGGGATGGGGAAATAATGCGAAATCGGCCGTGATGCGTCTTGGACTTAGAGAAATGATCCATTTTGCAAAGCTCTACTTCCCATCATGTGAAGAAAGAACATTTACAGAGGAGTCGGCCGGTGTTGCTGATCTCATTACAACGTGTTTTGGTGGTCGTAATGTGCGGGTTGGAAGATATATGGCCCAACATAAAGTTTCTGCACATGAAGCTGAAAAGCAACTCTTGAACGGACAATCCTGTCAGGGTATATACACCACGAAGGAGGTGTATGAGTTCTTGTCGTACAGAAATGCCATCGATGATTTCCCACTTTTCCATGTCACGTATGACATTATATACAACAACTTCCCTATGGAGAAGCTTCCAGAAAGAGTGGAAAGAACTGATGAGAAGTACTGAGTGGTTTGGGGTTGGTTTGCTATACATACTGTTAAAGGTTTTCTTATTTATATACTCGCTAGTTTATTAGTTGCTAATATCGCATTCTTTCTATTTCTACTGTGGAAGTGACCGAACTGTAGGAACGTTATGTAATGCCATAGAGTTAGGCGCCGCCGCGTCAATCGACTTGCTGCCTCCTGAAGTGTGCCTGCTAGGGATGAGGGGAAAAAGTGTAGGGGGAAAAAAAAAATAGATGGATGGAAATAAAAATCAGGAATCAAAATAAAAATAAAAATAAAAATAATAAGGAGCAAGGGAGAACACTCGTATCAGAGAAAGTAGAAAGTGTGCCTGTTCATAATAAGCTTCCATCAAGAATATATCATAGATACATAAGACTCGGAACTGAGAATGTTTGCATCACTTAGAGGCTGCAGGTTTGGTATTGCACGCTTTGGTTTGAGTGTGATCATTCCATCAAATGGCTTGCATTCAGTCAGTAGAAGTGTTTTCAAAATTACAAGTATTGCAAGCAAATATAGGCATTACTCAGGTATTGCAGGCTCTATTAGGCCATACATACAGAGAACCCCATCAGTGCTACTTAGAAGTGCGGTGAGGTTTGCTTCCACTGCATCAAAGACCGAAGTCAAAAAAGCAGGCGAGAAAACTGTAGTGCTGGGCTCATCTGCAATTGGATTAAGCCCAAAGGAGAAGGAGTTGGCCATGAAACTGGGCTGGGAGGAATTTCTCACGTTAAGAAAGAAGCAGAGGAGAATTTCGATAGTGAGTTCTGTTATTGGCACTCTTATAGCGATGGGTATTGCTTGGGTCTGGGTTGCATCAAAGGAGATAGACCCAACAGAGACGATTTTTGGCTTGGATGCTTTCACTGTCTATATCGGTGGAATAATGTGTGTTGGTGTTATTGGCTACTTGTTGGGACCTCCTCTTATTGGAGATACTGTATTCAATTTGACCCACAGAGGTATCATGAGCTCATACAGAATCAAGCAGAAGATGTTCTTGAAGCATGTGCGTAAGATGCGTGTTGATGCCTCTAGGCAGAGTATGAACAATCCTGTTCCTGACTACTATGGTGAGAAAATCGGCTCTCTGAATGACTACAGACAGTGGTTGAGAGATTGCAATGAGTACAGAAGGAAGGCCAAAGAATTCTTGTGAGAAATAAAAGGGGACCCCATGAATTATCTTCTTTCCTCTTTTACTATTCCTTTTCTGTTCGATGTGTATATATAAAATGTTGAAAATGTCTCAGTCATGTGTAGCCAAGTGGTACGTAGCTTATTTTACAGCCAGGAGAAGCCCTAACTGTGAGGTCGATCGACGCGTCGCTTTGCATTATTTCGCCCAAGTTCCATTTTCTCCTTTTTTTTTTTCAGTCTTCTTTTTTCCTCTCGTCTCCTACACTTTTTCGATGTCCCCTCTCAGCCAATCTCGGACTTGTACATCTCTAATCTTCCACTAGAACGATTTAAAATAATATATAATCCCTAGAAAAGCGCCAAATACTTGGGAAAACTCTATAAAGAATAATACATTAACCCAGCATACGAAATATTTGGAAAAAACATTATTTTTTTCTTACCTTTGACAATCCACAGATCCAATACTTCTTCAGACACAGATAATCAACAATGTCTACAAACGAGGAGGACTTGTATCTCCAATCGTATCCATTTACAACTGCTGCAGCAATAATAGGATCGGTCGACCGCAAGGTGATCGTGAATTTGTGGGATGGAAGAACATTAGTGGGTGTGTTGAGAACTTTTGATCAATTTGGTAACCTGGTCATTCATGATGGTGTGGAACGAATATATTTACTTGACAAGAAGCAGTATGCGGAATCTGAGAAGCCTCGCACCTATTTGATTCGAGGCGAAAATGTTGTGATGATGGTGGAATTGGATATCGACATGGAAGATGAGTCTTTGTCTGAATTAATGAGGATTGATTACGATTCAGCAAAGAAGACTTGGAAGAAGAGATGTCAGGATTCGCTTGACAAGAATACAGAGGACTCTACAATATTACATGATAACGGTATGTTCAGTGCTGCCTGCGCGCTCTATTAAGGACTGGGAACAGAATGGGGAAAGTTTAACTTTATATGATAATTCTTGTATACTTGTCATCAGCTTAGCAATTGTCTTTTTTCTTTCTTTTTTGGGGATTGGTCGTCATTTTTCTGTATTAATAGACTTCTTTGATTCGTTTCCATTCATAATAGCAAAGATAAGTTTGGTTGTTCTATTAAAAAAGAATATGTTTGTTCTATTGCATAAATTTTCACGGTTTGTCAGACGGCCCCGTACCGGGATCAAATAATACATCTGCTCTTTCTGAAAACAGTTTGTAGCCTTCATCCCTTCCTATTGGGTATCTTTTCACACTTCCACAAGTGCAGGAGACTTCCAATATATCGCATTCATCCTTTTTTGCTTTGGAGTAGTTTTTCAGCCGAAGCTTGCAAGTTAATCCTGGAAGGAGAAATCTATGGCATTCCTTGCAAATTGTTCTCTTCACATTCGGATGAAGTTTTAGCACAGCTTTTTTGGATAATAGCTCCATATTCCTTAAGTATGATCTTGAAAGTACGTCAAATGTGCCGAGATTATTCTCCACTTGAGGTTTTAACTTTGCAGCCATCAAACTTCCTACCTTGAACATATATGTGATTCTTTGCTGGTGCTCCTTTTTAGGGATTCCAACTGGCGCTTTTTGCACCCTCGTTTTCTTCTGCTTCTTACTCTGTTTAGCCATCTCTCTTTATATTTCATCGGGTTGCCCACTTAGTTATATTAACATGCCAGTAAATGTAGTTGTCACAGAGAAGATCCAAAAGTGAAAAAAGGACCATGCGATGATGGTGAAAAAAAATAAAAATAAGAAGCTAATTACAGACGCGTCGAATGGGCTGATAGGAACAATTCTCTGCTGTCTTCTGTTTTGCCCTTCGGAAAGCTAGTCGGGCAATGCTCGAGTTTGGAAAAAAAAAAGGTCGCATAAGAAAGAGCACACTAACCATTCATTTACATATATACATATGCAGAGAGTACACATCATTTCCTCGACTGCAGTATTTTGAATAGTGAGTCGGCATAAATTCTTACAAGATACTTGCAATTGGATATATACAACATTGAAATGAGTGGTTACGATAGTGCATTATCGATTTTCAGGTAAGTTGTCTTGAGTCTGCAAAAGTGAGAATCTTTTTGTCTGGCCAATTGTTACAAACTCCAGCGGTGAATTTACAGTATACTAACATCTGCTACAGTCCGGATGGTCACGTGTTCCAGGTGGAATATGCCCTTGAGGCCGTTAAAAGAGGAACGTGCGCAGTTGGTGTTAAAGGTGAGGAAATTGTCGTGCTAGCATGTGAGAGAAGAACAACGTTAAAGCTTCAGGATCCAAGGACAACGCCATCGAAAATCAACAAAATTGACAATCACGTCCAGCTTGCATTTGCCGGATTGAGTGCGGATGCTCGTATTTTGATAGATAAGGCCAGAGTTGAAGCCCAGTCATACAGACTAACTTTAGAAGATCCAGCCAGTATTGAATATATGACAAGGTACATTGCCGGAGTTCAGCAGAGATACACGCAGAGTGGAGGTACGCGGCCATTTGGTATTGCCACACTGGTTGCAGGATTCGATGCAAATGATAAAACGCCAAGGTTATATCTGACAGAACCTTCTGGAATATATTCGGCATGGAAAGCAAACTCGATAGGACGGAGTAGCAAGACCGTGAGGGAGTTTTTGGAGAAGAACTATGACAAGAGAATGCAGGAAAAAAAGGAGGATGCAGGAGAGAATGAGGAATCGACCGGTTTGAACGACGATGAGACGATTAGATTAGCAATTGAAGCATTGTTGGAGGTTGTGCAGACTGGTGCAAAGAATATAGAGATATGCGTTATGAAGCCGGGAAAGACCCGTGCATTAACCAATGAGGAAATCTCGAATGTCGTGAAGCAGATTGAGGACGAAAAGGCTGCTGAGGAGGAGAAGAAGAAGAGTCATAGAAGAAGGGATTAGGTGACGAAATAGTAGATATTAAAGGCTTGAACGTATTATATGAGAAGTAGTATTTTAAAAGTTTTACAGCTTACCATAAATGGGTAAAGTTTAGGAGCTTATTGTGTAAATACTAGTTTATTCCAAGGGCTTGTGCGGGAAGTAGTGGACTTTAAAAGCTAACAATATTATAATCTACTTAGCAATAAATTGTAATCCTATACTCACAATATACTACATTCTACACACAATATACTATATTCTACTCGCAATATACTATATTCTACTCACTATATACTATATTCCAGATGATTTCATATTACTTTGTATATCTAGTATGGCTGCTTCTATGTACAGGTGTTTGAATATTTTGCTTGAATACTATGTTTAAATATTTTGTTTAAATGCTTGGTAGTGACTCTTTTTTCTTTCACAAGTCTCTCGTTTTCCCCTTAACATCAATGATATCGTCGTTGTTATCGCCCGATTCACCATTATCAGAGAATTCGGATGGTGTGTCAATTATGAACTCCTTGCCCCCAAAATCGTACGGCTTAATCCTAATAAAGCATGTGGAAGGACCAATGTTTGCTGTGGGATCAACCATCTGGTCTGGAAAGAGCATCTGGTCAGTTCGCAAGCCAAATATGCAACTGGCAACCTTCCTGTTTAAAGCCTTATTGTACAAAGACCGTTGTTGAGACGCATAAAGCACAGGTGTGGAATCAGAGTCATCAATATCATAACTACTGGCCTCTAGGGATCCAAGTGCAATGTTTGTGATCGGCCCTATCTTGAAGTAATCGGCAATTCCCCCCTCGTTTGACCAAAATGCATCGATAATCCTGTTAATCTCAAAGTTGGCAATCTCGCTATTAATCTGTTCAGGTGGCGGAACGAGGAAACTCCCACGTCTTGGTGGAGTGTATACGAGGGAAGATTGCTGTAAAATTGTATAATCCTCATGTCTCATTTTGGCCTCTGAGTACGTGCGTACCTTTTTGTACATCCATCCACCAATTATAAGAGGTGGTAGAACCACTATCATCAATGGAACGGCAATTTTCACAAAGAGATAAGCCCCAATTGCCACTCCACCACAAAGTTTTGCCCAATCCGGAATCTGGTACCACATATACTGGAAGAAGTTTTGGTTTCTGATTATTTTTTGTCTTGGTGGCCGCTCATAATAGACCAGCCTAGTATGTGATGTGTGCAAGTCTCTATGAAAATTCAACTGCCTCAGGTTAGAAATGCTTCTTTTGCAATTTCCATCTCTTCCAGGTACCATGTGTTGAAATGAAAAATAGCTGGCTACACCAAAGCTTTTTTGTGCAAGTGATTTGCATGTTTGTGTTGAGCAAGTGCGAAATGAGTACGGTGGCTTTATCGCGCTTGGTTTCAAAAAAGCACGAAATGTACCCGAAGAGGCCATTAAGGTCTTCATGCCGGGCATAAAACTGCCAAAACGAATCATTATGGGGAAACTCACTGAATATGTACTCAATTATAATATATATTCGATCACTCGAACCAAAATGCGGTTTCTGCTAATATTGTTTGTAGGAAGTATACTTACTACTTATAGGTACGTTCAAAAGGCGGGGAAGATCTAATTAAGTATCTACCGCATCTCTATTTTTTTTTTGTTAATTTTTATTTTTTATTTTTTATTTTTCTCGGACTTACTGTGCATTCACCATGCCGCTTTCAGCACAGTCCTGAAAATGGCACCCAAACTGAAATATTGATACTATGCCATCCATCTACATCTATAACTGTACAACGAAATTTCCGAATGGACTTCTATTAAGTGTGTGATGGATATTTTATAGTTTATCGGCCTTTTCTGTGTCCGTTTCCTGCTTTTCGATATTTTCATCATTAACAACTAGCTGTGGAACATGGATAGCAAATGTTAAATATGAGGTATGAGTCTTTATCTCCTTTTGCTCCTTAGAAACATCAAACCATTTATAGTTCTCATCTCCCTCGATGATATGAAAGCCTTTTCCAAATGGATTAAATCCCCTGTCTCTATTCTTGCTCCGAGGTTTGTGCACTTTGGCTTGCTTATTGGAGCCATACTTGACAGCCATCTGCTTCATGTATTCTATACCTTCTAATTGTCTCTTTTTCACATCCTTGAGTCTCTTGATGGCATCATCCAACTCCCTGATCATCACCTTTCTTGATTCCCAGAGTAGAGAAGACACCTCAGTCATTTCGATTTTTGTCCATCCATTTTCTTGCAAGGCAGTGACAGTTTTAAGAACTTGCTCGACACATGGTGAAAAGCAGCATATTCTAGCCTCTGTTTCATGCGTAATTACACTCTTAAGATGAGGAATGGCTTCCCATGGAGACGGAAGATCCAAAAAGACTGCCTCGGCATCTATTTTTGTTCCATCTATGTCGAATCCGTCTGCACAAACGTCCCTATTGGTGCATATCAGATACTCTTGCAGCTTATGCTCTTTGAACTCTGAAACTGCTTGTTCGTATCTTTCCTTGTGAAACTCGTATGTGAAAAGCTTACCTGTTGGTGCTATAGTCCTCACAAATGCATGTGTGAATGATCCCGAACCTGTTCCAGCTTCTATCACCCTAGAACCAGGAATAACGCCCATCCGTTGGACTATATAACTAGAATCTGGTGTATAAACGATTTGTGTTCGATGTGGTAAAGACATCGTCCATAATTCTGGTGTGGGATGAAGTAAATATATAAACCCTCTGCCTTTAGGTGTCATCAGCTGTGATCCATAAGGTAAGCCGATCATTGAATCATGTGGAAAAGTTCCAAACCTTGTATTCAGCTTTTCTCCTTTTTTCACTATGATTGGTTTAATATGTGTTCGACTTAGATAAGCCATGACAAAGTCCCCCTCCTCAATTTTTGTTTTAAAACTTGTAAATGACATATTTCCTTATAACTGTCTGTCACCCTGATTATATTCTTTGAATTTCCTTAGTTACCTTAATGGTATACCGGATCAATATACATCTTCTTATCTCTTGAAGCTTGCCGGGGTAGATGAAATTTTTTTTTTTTTTTTTACTTCCTCGGAACTTTTCATCAGGCATATCTTTAAAATCCTTCTTTAGACTATTGATGTATACTAGACTGTGACACAATTATCCCTGGAAGATCATTACAAAGTATAGTTCCATACTCATTTATCAAATGCCAATTATTTAATCAAATTTATCATAATTAGATCTTTTCGTGAACTATGAATTACTTCAATTTCAAAATCAATAAAAACTGTACTTAACATATTATTCTTGGTATTACTTCTGGAGATAAACGTATAATTTGGAAAAACAAAAAATTTCGGAATGGTATGAAACAATTTAATCTTCTTGCTTTACATTGCCTCTAGTATTAATTCCAATTGAAATTCAGAGCCTTGGGATGCTACTAGGGTGCTTAAAAGTGTAATAGGTCATATATTTTCACTGCACACATACTTGTCGTATCTACATTCCCGGTGAAACAGTAAATAATCGTTAATAAAACGTGATAGTTTTCCTCCAATTATCACGACCAGTTTGAAAGGTGCTATATAAACCCATTCAACAGCTTGATACGCACATTTGTTCAAAAATAACCACAATATAAGCGCCGGCGAGTTCGTCACTCCTTGCCTGGTGCAAAGATGTAAACCACTACTCACCAAACAGCCCGATTGAGACTATTATTTCCCTTTAGCGCTAAATAAATATTGGCAGATTCGCGGTAGCGCAATCCTGCTAGGTAAAAGGAGACAACAATGTGTGGTAAAAAGCGAGGTGTTTATTTACTGTTCTCGCTTTTATTTCTTTGAATTTTTTTGGTTTCACATATTTTTCAAAGTACTCCAGAATCCGGCATGCATCGAAAAAAACAGTGAGTGCTTCTTTGTTGTTTACATTTTCCATATTGATCAAGCCTGCGGTTATGATACACTCGGATGCTCTTTTTCTTTCTTGTTTGTTTTGAATTTTATTATTATTATTATTATTATATTTATTTTTGTTCTTATACCTATTTTTCCCTTATTTTCACTCCCATATTCATTTCTCTTTCACGGTACTTCCAAACTCTTCCATTTTCTCACTAGTTTCACTCACTTCCTTTCCCAAACATTTCAACCCCAGTCATCTAAGTGACCACCAAGATTAGTAGGGTACCATTCAATCGTTGATTCCTATCTATTATTTCATCGAAACATAAATTGGTACTGCAATCCTTTTGATAAGAACAACAGAGACAATAGAGCATTTACTGGAACGAGAGTGAGAAGCATTCTTTGCACTATAGTTAATCTGAACATCCATCACACAAAACTGTAATCGAGAAATCACGATGGGCGGTGCATCCAATTTCGCTGCCAGCACTACAGGCATTTCTTCACGTATGAACGATGAAAATGTGAAGAGGGAGTTGAAGAAGAAGAGTCAAAGTGTGGGCGAGGGCAACGGTGATGGCCATGATAGGAAGACAGCTTATACAAAGAACAGGAAGGCGTTGGGTGAAATATCCGAGTCGGCACTAAACAGCAGGATGACAGAGATACGGAATAAAAGGGCGGACGAGGCAACAACAGAAATATACAAGGGGAAAGAGACAGAGGACGAGGAACTGAGTGATTCGGAAAATAGAGATGATCTAACGGAGGATGATATGGATAACGTTGAAGAAGAAGATGAGGCAGAGGAATCAGTGTGTTACGTAAACGAGCCAATGAGCCCGATTGTCCGCATAAAGGAATACAAAGAGATAGCGCGGGCGTACAGTCGATACTCACGTGATACGCTAGACCCAGATGATGAGGATACTTACGATATAGCAATGGTGGCGGAGTACGGAAATGAGATATTCAACTATTTGCACAAACTTGAGATCAAGTACGCACCAAATCCTCACTATATGGAGGAGGTACAGACGGAATTAGTCTGGGATCACCGTTCAACACTCATGAATTGGCTTGTGCAACTACATTCGCGGTTTAATCTACTGCCGGAGACGCTATACCTGGCTGTAAACATAATAGACCGTTTTCTCAGCAGCCAGACGATCTCTCTTTCGCGTTTCCAGCTGTGCGGCGCGGTTGCACTCTTTATAGCAGCGAAATATGAAGAGATTACTGTGCCTACAGTGTCTCAGATGATATACATGGTGGGAAATCAGTTCAACCGCGAGGAATTCCTCGTTGCAGAACGGTTTATGGTGGAGGCCTTGAAGTTTGAGTTCAATTACCCGGGCCCAATGTCGTTTTTACGCCGTGGTTCTAAAGCTGATGATTACGACAGCGAAATTAGAACTTTAGCCAAGTATTTCCTCGAGATAACGATTGTCGATTCAAGATTTGTGGCATCCCCAGCAAGCTGGCTTGCTGCTGGAGCACAGTACACATCACGGAGGATGCTTGGTCGCGGAGGCTGGACTCAGGCCCATGTTTATTACACCGGATACACAGCTGATCAGCTAGATCCACTATATGCCGTTTTTGTGGAGTGCTGTCTCTCATACAAAAAGCACCATAAGGCAATCTTTGATAAGTACGCCCAGAGGAGGTTCCGCCGCTCGTCTATGTACGTGCAGGAATACTTGAAGACGTACTATTCGGAGAAATAAATGAAATAAAACGTCTACATTAATACTTTGTGCTTTATCTCCCGGCTAGCATCAGAAATAGAAACAATTGCATAAACCGAAATGTCCATATCAGAAACCCTCTTCTTTCATTATCTTCTTTTTTGCCCCGCCAGCTCGACGATGTACATTTGCTTTGCTCCATTTTATACGGCTTTCTTAATATCTAATTTTAACAATTGGTAGAACTGTTCATGCAACTGAAGTAGAGAGTAAGTACTTTGAGAATGTTTCCATCCCTCAGCACATCCGTACATACATAGTATGGCGTGCGAAGCTGTGTAGGGGTCTCGAGAAAAAGATAGGAGGGAGCGGGAAAAAAAACAGGTCACTCCACACCTCACACCTCTGTTATCAAAAATCATACAATCTGCCCAGGAAAATTTTCGTACCCGCATCAAGCTAGGCGTGAACTTTTTTTTAATGTGCGGGTGAAAAAAAATTACATAGTAGGGAAGGGTGAAAAAAAAGTAAAAAAAAGTTCAGGTTGAGGCTTTAGTTGAGAAGGTTTGCTCAGAGGTGAACACTTTAAGATTGGGTCACATATTCTTTGAATACTTCAATAGAACAACCTATATATACCAAAAATGTCTACCGCTAACGCCAAGTCTGGTGCTCAAGGTACCAAGTTCAGAATGTCAGTAAGTACAAAATATCATGATGCTGGAACATAAATAAATTGCATGGTTTTATATCAAGGAAGTGCAGGTAGTCGTTATGAGAGGTTTGGGGAGTTGAGACCAAGTTTAGTTGCAAAGCAGAATTATGGTGGCACGGTGTAGTGAAGCAAGCGTTAGGAGAAGATGAACGAAACGTGGATATGAAGAAATGATAATGTAACAACATTGAAAGTGATCTCTAATATCAAAGGATGAAAATATAACAAATGATGGAAGTCAACGGGTTAGGATAACTGCTTAGACAAGGAACGGGATGAGTGATAAAGCTTCGTGGAGACACAAAATCAAGTGAAGCAAGACAGATGAACAAACCATCATTATGGAAGATTGATACGGAACAGAATGTTACATCTTAAGAAAATGTACCAAATGATATCATGAAACGTGCAAGCATACATGAAACCAAACTTCCAAGATATAGCCATCAGGGTCCAATAGATTCAGCTACAGAATTCAGTGTACTAACATCTTTTTATAGCTTGCATTGCCAACCGGTGCTGTGATGAACTGTGCTGATAACAGTGGAGCAAAGAACTTATATGTGATGGCCGTCAAGGGAATCGGTGCTAGATTGAACAGATTGCCAGCTGCTGCTGCAGGTGACATGGTTATAGCCACAGTGAAGAAGGGTAAGCCAGAATTGAGAAAGAGAGTCATGCAGGCTATCGTTGTTAGACAGGCTAAGCCATGGAGAAGAAAGGATGGAACCTTCTTGTACTTCGAGGATAACGCTGGTGTCATTGCCAATCCAAAGGGTGAGATGAAGGGTTCTGCTATTACTGGACCAGTTGCCAAGGAGTGTGCTGATATGTGGCCAAGAATTGCTGCAGCCTCAGGTGTTGTGGTTTGAGTAATGTACGGGATAGACAACGTGATTGTTTAAATCTAATAGTATTTGGAATTTCCATAAGTGTTAATTGGCGTAGATGGGGGTTTGTAGTTGGGTTTCAGATGGGCTTTAGTTGGGCTTTAGTGCATTTGTGCTGAAATTGATCTGTACCTGGAACTGAAGTCTATCCGTACTAGATGCTGTGGTGTAGGGGTGCACGAGAAATGTAGCCGTAAATGTATAATGCCTATTAGTGGGCCCGGCCCTGATGGGCAATGCAGCCCGCGCTTTTTCTCGCTTTTTCCTATTTCCGCTCCTGATCTACACGCTTATTCTTCTTTTTTCTATCTCGCGGCTTTATTCAGTATCAAGTGGATGGCATGTGATCACCAATATACGGATTCGATTTACATCTGGGCCTACTGAACCATCCCTTTTCCCACAATCCGAACCACGATGTCTGCCAGAAAACTTCAGCAGATCTCAGGTATGCTACGACTGGGTGCCCTTTGGATTTGATCAGATCAATTCTAGATGTCCACCACTTTAATTTTTCACTCCAGGGTACATCATACTAACATACGTTCCCAATTTGTGCCAGATGGACTTGGATCCTCACGGATACGCGATCGGACTAATGCGTTGATACAATTGGAGGATGTAAACTTTAATTCCGCTGCAATTCGATCATCACTGACTCGGGATGCCTCATTGAACCTTATCGAGGCTCTTTCACAAATGCTAGATAGGGAAATGGCAATGTACAGGAGAAGTTCTTCCAACACGCAGTTGGAAGCAAGGATAATCAAGGCTTCACATCTGCTGATGATCGTTATTTCTGCAATTGCAAAGTCGTCTAGACTGATGGCGATGTTTAGACAGAAACACTACGACATGATTTTGAGATGCTTGACAAACTGCCTTGGCGTGCATGAAGATCTTGTGAATACCGTTTTATCAAATGCAATCATCAACTGTGTTCATAGTTTGAACGTCTTGTTTGCTGTTCAGGACTTTAAAGACCATCTATCTGTGGCCAGGTACGAATCTGTGATTTCTGTAATTCTAGACGCACTAAACTTTCTGGTATCAGGTGATGGAGAACAACTTCAGCAAGGTAACGCTGAGGTTATCCTTTCTCAAAGCACAGACCCGACTGACGGACCCTTGTTTACAGAGCTTCTAACGCTTTTTAGAGAGTTCATATCTCCAAAATCAACAGCATCACTGGCACTTTTCGCAAATAGTAACACGCCAGCTGCCGTTGACAACTACTATCTTCGAATCACAAGCATTCTTGTAAACTACTCGAACAGATTGCACAAAACCAGAAGGGAATCCCGGGCTTGCACGGTAATTATATCCATCGTGAACAGATGCCTCTTAGACTTATCCACATTGGACGTAAAACTTTGCGTCAGGCTTGCAAGGATAGCTTCGGAAATCCTTCTTAATCTCAAGTCGGTCACTTTCCCCCATCTTATCGAGCAGACTGTTATCTTTTTATATATCTCGGCCGACTTTCTTTTCCTTCCGGATTTTCCCAAGTTGCCTGGAGATAACTGGAACATTGACAAAAGAGGAGCACTCCATCAGTCTTCGAGACTCGATTCGGAATTACAAATCAAACATACAACAAACCAGACCAAACCAAGCAGTAACGACACTTCAGATATATCATTTGATCACTCTGACATCGTGCTTGCCCCAAGAAGCTCTCTGACCAATGATACTTCGTTTGATCCACAATTTTCTTCATCTTCATCTGATTCAACAAATAGCGAGATGAAACAACTTGCATTGCAAATTCAGGCACTAATAATGCTTCTTTACGACTTGATTCATTCGTCCACTTCTGCGTTTGGCGAGGATGATATACACACCATTCTATTCAAACATTCCAGAAACTCGGCACTGGTTTTTGACCTTGCTTATCTTCGGTTACGCAACTCGGATTCACAGCTTTTGTGGCTTTCGAGGATTTCCATGGTCAGACTTTTGAATGTATATTTTGAGGCCAAATTGCATCTAAACTCAGACAATCATCCGGAATCAGAAATTACAAATAAAAGGAGACATATAGAAGGTACATATCTTGCGGACAGACAAAGATTTCTTATTATGCTGTCGGAAACTTCAAACTTATCTGAATTCATGGCTGAAATGATCGACTGGTGCTCTAATTCCACACATATTGGTCTTCTTGGAGCACAACTGCTCACTATAGGAATTTCCTACTTTGCCACAAATGGATCAATAAATAGAGACCACACAGATTCAATAAAGACGATACTACAGTTACGCTCTCAATTAAGGCATGGCTTGATGCTAAGTATAAAAAATCAGGATAAAAACATGAAGTACTGGTCTCTCCTCGCTATATATAGTGTGATTCGATTGACGACAGATTTTGGATCAATAGACGTGATTGCAGCTCAAAAGTCCATTGTTGACACCATAAATAGATACTTCGAACTAGCGTTTGAGTTGTTCAAAGATCAGAAGTTATGTCGTCCAGCCTGCTCAGTTATATGTGCGTTATTTCCTCTTCTTAGAAAACTCAAGAATGCCCCAACTTTCGAGTTTACGTTTCAGAAACCGGTTCTTCAGCAGTTAGAGGCTGCAATTTCGTTATCCGAGGTGAGTGGACCATATCAGATTTGTAAAGAGTCTGCCCTCTTTTGGTTTTACTCATTCTTCGTCTGCAAAGACTGTCGGTTTTCCTCCATACGCTTTGGTAACGAAATTACCGACGGAAACCTACAAAGTGGACAGCTTTTCAGTAGACTACTTGGTAGATGGATGTTAATGAAGAACTCGCAAATACTGAATTTAAATTGTACAGACGACATTGAACTTGTGTCTGTGCTTTTGAGGTGGGCAGAGGGAGAGAATGTCAAAATTTCGGAATTCATATTTGATCATACCTCTATTTTCGGCGAGGTTTCAAATATGCCCAATAAAGATAGTAGTGTGTCTATTACCTGTTTTGATCATGGAACAAAGTCTCTTCTCCGAGAATTTGTTTTGCTACATCGAAAAACAGCAATTGATCACAAGTTTGAGTTCAGATCGGTCGCGTACCTTTCAAACATAACACCACTAGTGACAGAGACAAAATTAACAAATGATATCAGAGATAGATACCGGAGGAGCTTATTAAGCTCAGTGAAGTCGACTTCCGACTTTCGTAGGTTAATAGCTGGGGCTGATCATCTTTCAGACAAGATCAAAGCTATGGATGACATGACAGAGAGTTTACCTCTTTTGGATGCGGAAAAAACAGATACAAAGAAATTACTTTTATTTGTTAATGCCATTAATCAACTTTCTTGCAAACACATGAGCAACTTGAAGACTCTTTTCAGTTCCATAGACCCTCTTAGCATTGGAAAGAAGCTTGCAGGCGGATGTGTATCAGATGAGCACGTATCACACTCAAAAGAGGAGGAGGAGGATACACAGATGATGGATGAGATGTTTGTTCAACAACATCATGAATCGGAATCAACAGTTAGTATTGGAAGCGTCCAAGTTTACAATTACAAAAACTTGATGACATGTCCATCACTTGAAATGAAAATTGTGAAGTTTATTTTCAAAATGCGCATTATCGCTGGGTATGATGTATCGGCAGCAATCGAGAAATGCTTGCACGTTATACGTACTGAAGCTTCTGCTTTAAAATCACTTGCGTTCTATTTTCAAATAGAGCTTGAACTTGAGTACTTGGAACAATCACAGAACATAACAGAAACGGTGATGAAAAGCCTTCTTTCTAGTTTGATGGACTTACTCCAGCAGCATCAGACCAAGACTTATGAGCTTACAATTTGGGTAATGTGCCGGTTATTTGGTCGCTTTGCAAAAGATTGGATTACCAGTAGCAACACAGCATTTAAAGAAGATTGCTTTGAGGTTTGGCGATATTTTTCGCTTCTGCATGATAAAGGAATGCTTTATACGGATATGGAAGTTACTGAGTTTGGATCATGTTGCTTTCGGATGGCAGGGTGTATGTATGATTTAGAAATGAGGGATGAAGACGGGGGACCAATCACATTTGAGAAAATACTTGCCAAAGGTTGCTCGTGCTTCACAGAGTTGAACAATTTTGGGAAAGTATATTTGGGACAGTTGATGTCTGCACTAATAAAGAGATGCCCCTTTGAGGAACGACTTTTGCTCTATAATAGATTTATTGATTCCTTTAGGCAACCTCAAAAATCCATAGAAAGCTCTTCAACTTTCGACTATTTTCTCTCTGTCATGTCTACTGCATCAGACAGCTTAACATTATCTGCTGTGTGCCATTTGCTTGAATTTTCCCAATATAAGCAGTCGAAGAAATATCTTGCATACTCTCTTCAAGATGTTGTTGATTCAAACGGACTTGGGAGCATCGATAGTTTCTTTCAGGATTTCAAAGTTTTCATATTTAAATGTTGGAGATCTTTTGAGTTACCATTACAGGATTTTCCATTTGAAACATTTGGATACACCGATTTTAAGACTTTAGTGACTTTCAACATCAAAGAGCTAACTGCAATAGCTCTCTCGTACGATGATAAGCATGCTGTGAAGCAGATCGCTGAAATAGCTGGGAAGCCTCAAAAGAATATCGTTGAAGACTCTGTTTCATTATCAATTCCACTTGCATGGACCAATGACGGGTGTGGAAAGAATATTTTTAACACGATAGAGGTCTTTATGAAGAAAACACATACAAAATCGGCTATCAAAACCCAAATTTTATTAGTGATTCTGGAAAGTATCAGACTATGTGATTGCAGCTCTGAAATAGTGTTGAATGAAGCTATAGAAAAAAACTTTCCTACTGAAAGCCATCATCTCGGAAGGCTCAACGCAGCGGCATTTAAACTTCAAAATTCGATAAGTGATGAGGCATATAAAGAAATGGGGTTGCTCATCGAGCCCTCTATGTTGTTTGATCTTTGGGATGAACTCACTTCTTTTGCAGGTGCTAAAAGATTTTGGGATATTCCAAGTGTTCATTTCATTTTAGTTAGAATTCTCTATTGGCTGGAACATTCCCTTCTGATTTCAGAGCAAAAGGGACTCTTGAGAAAAGCTTTGGTAGTTATCTGGATATTTCCAAAGCTTTGTGCTCAAGCCTTTGTTTGTCAGAGGGCCATGCAGACTGTAGCAACCTTTTTTAAGATTCTCGATCTAAGGAGAGACACATTAAATATGGCTTTGGCAATCATACATTGTGCTGCAAAGTGCAATAAAAATATGTTGGGTGATGTTTTGCTTCCTGTGGTTGCCGAACTTTTAAAAATTAATGAAAAGAGCTCTGATTTGCTCCAGTTTGCAAATACAATATTGCAAATGGTTGACGAAATTGACGTGGATGCAAACGATTTGGTTCTAAGCACCGCCATCAAGGGAATAAGGTCATATTTGGGTATGACAATCAAGTTTGACTTTAAGTACATTATAAACATTCTCATGAACAACATGGGCGATTGCAGATGGCTTCTTCAGGTTGTTTCGCATATGCTGCCAGCAAACATTTGGCAAACAGTCAATCCAGAGGAAGATAGGAGACAGAAGTTTGTTGATAGACTTTACAAGATACAGGTTAAATATGGTGATGATTTGACACCCGAATTCAAGTCTGGGATGGGTTACATTATTGGCACATATTACTCCGAAACTGGGCGGGTTCCTCACTTTGAAAGTTATGAATTCGATAAATCGATGTTTGAGTATTACTCTGATCCGGAATTCGAATCAAGGGCTAAACGACTAGATATACTATTTATGAAAATGGCAGAGCAGTCAAGGATTCAGGCTGATCTTAAAAGTACCATTTGCTTTGAACAGGTTGCCGGACAGATAGTCTACCGAAAGAGGAAATCGGAACAGGTTGAAGGCTTCGTCAATTATGAGGAGGTGTTTCACGATATTGAAGCGTACATTTACCCGATGAGTGATTATACAAGCTCACTTTCTGGAACCCAACTGGGGATGTCGAGTTCTACGCCGTTCAAAGAGTTCTTGGAAGGATTGTTGCCTATTCTGAAGTCTCTAATGAAGAGAGTACCGTTTGAGAAATGGATTCAGAGGGTAGTTCTTGCACTGATAAGCGAGTTAGGGGGTCGATCGTCCATCGTTGCAGCGTTAGAGTCGTATATCTTGCATATTCCCGATTTTTCCAAGCAGTGCTTTGCCCCACTCGTGGTCTACTACGTGGAAAACGAGCCTGCAAAGAGAGGGAGGCAGATATCGAGCATGATCAACACGTTTTTCGGCAGCGACACGTCTGCGATGTCAAAGGAGGCGGTCGATCTTTTCTTGGAGGTCGTGCTTCTTATTCGGATAGGTGCAAAGAGACGCAGACCGAAGTTTGTGAACACATACGTTCTATTGCATCATTGCGAGATCTATAAGGCAGCACAAAGGGCAGGCCGGCCGAAAACGGCATTGATGCTGCTGGAGGAGTACTACGAAGAAGATTTTGGCAGTGTGAGGGAGGATTTGGGGAAGAATAAGAAGCGAGAGAAGGATTTGTGGAAAACAGCAGAGTACACATTCTTGACCGAGGTGTACACATCCTTGGATGAGGATGATCTCTTCTTTGGTCTTCCTGCCCGTCCGGACCTGGAGTGTGGCGGCAATTATGTTCGGCATAACGGCAAGAAATCGGGAGCGGTGATGCTTGATAATGCAACATTCGAGACTGCATTGTCCGGCAGGGATTCGGGCGAGACGGTATCGAGAACATCGAGGAAGCTTGCCCTGGATATGCTGAATATGGGATACTCGGGTGTATCTTCGGCACTATATGGATATGGCGGTGAGGAGAGCAGCTATGGTGGAAATGGGGCAGGAAGCATCGATACAGTTTACGAGAGATCGTGGAAGCTCGGCAAGTGGGACCTCCCTACACCGGACCGTCCGAGCAACGAGCACCAAAGCATATACAGGGCGTTGAAGGCCCTCCACGATAGCAATGGATCAAAGATGGTGGAGTGCTGCTGGAAGAACATTCAGGAAACACTCGAGAGCCATGACAGGTTTGTGAACGGGGCACAAAGCAGCTGTGCGAAGGGATTTTCGGCGTGGTGCCGGACCCTTGCCGTTTCGTGCAGCATGAAGGACATGATGGAGCTGGATACGCCGCAGAAAGTGGCGTGCTACGTGAACAAGCTGGGTAATGCCGATCAGTGGGGGCTCAGGCAGGAGGCAGAGGCGTCAGAAAGCCTGTTTCTTGGAAGAAAGATGGGGTACGAGCTGGTTGGGAAGTACGGAGGAGGCAGATTGGAGAACGAGGCTGCGATAGGGGTGATGAACGAGATGCACGGCTACGGGAGGCTAATGCGGTGCAAGGGTGAGACGCAGAAGAGTCTGAATGCCGCAGTTTGGTTGAACCGGTTTGCAGAGCGGCGAGATTTGTGTGACAAGGATGCCCGGGCGTTCATTGAGAGAGTTGCGAAGTTTGACATGGCGGCTGCCTTCTGGAAGCAGGGAGAAGAGACACGGTTTCCGGTGGAGATCTTGAAGCGGTTGGCGAAGGAGGAATTTCGCGTGGCGAGGGGTGTAAGGACGCCGATGCTGACCCGGGAGTTGCTGAATGCGTACATTGCGAAGTGGAGCAACGAGTCGCGGCAGGCGACTCCGGAGGACATATTGGTTGAGGTGGAGAGGAGTGTGGAGGGAGCAAGTGAGAAGATCGTGGGAGATGTGACGGCACGAAACACGTTGAGCAGGACGTACTCGATGTTTGGAGAGTTCTGCGACAGCGAGCTCCAGTCCGGGGAGCTAGATGCAAAAATTATGAAGCTGAAACGGAGCTGCCGGAGACTGGAGAGGGACCTGGAGCAGGTGGAGCGGTACATTGAGGAGAACTTGGTTGGCAAGGCTGCGGAGAAGATGGGGGTCGAACAGAGGAAGAGAGCGAGGCGGAATGCGAAGAAGGAGCACTCGAGGCTAAAGCTACGGAGCAGGATGGAGATGGAGGAGCTCCGGGATGCGTGCGAGAGCAGGAGGAAGTACGTTGAGCGGGCAATCGAGTTGTACTTGAAGGCAGTTGCAGCAGGCGGCAGTCGCGACGTTGAGTCGGCGATGGACCGGTTCTGTGGGTTGTGGCTTGAGAACAGTGATGTGGCTGTGAGCCGGGCGAGCGTGGGTGCAGTTCCGGCTTATGAGTTTGTTTCGTGGACGAACCAGCTGTCGTCTCGGCTGCTTGACGAGAAAAGCGAGTTTCAGAGCACGCTCAGCGAGGTTTTGGTGCGTGTGTGTCTCCGGCACCCGTTCCACTGCCTCTACCAGGTGAAGTCGTTGCGTATGCGGGGGCAGGCCGGGGACGCGGCGTGCGAGTCGCGGGGGCGGGCCGCGGAGAGGCTGTGGGAGGTGCTAGGGGGGCTCCGGGGGAGGTTCTGGGTGGAGCGGAGCGAGGGTGGGGGTGCTTTGGGCGGTGGGGACGTTCTCGGGGCCGTGGACGGGCTGTGCGAGGCGGCGGTGCAGATTGCCGGGGTGCCGATGAAGGCAGCAGGCAAGAGTGTGCGGCTTGCGAGTGTACCGGGGGGAGAGTGGTGGGATCGGGAGCTCCCGAGACTAAACATGCCGTCCCCGGTGTCGCGGGTGGCCGTGGAGAAGACCGGGCGGTACCGGGCGGGCCGTGTGGCCGTGGTGGCCGCGGTGGAGGGGAAGATTTGCACGGCGTCGTCCGGGGTGAGCCGGCCGAAGCTGGTGACGGTGGTTCTTTCCACCGGGGAGAGGCAGCGGGTGCTGATCAAAGGCGGGGCGGACGATCTCCGGCAGGATGCGATCATGGAGCAGGTGTTTGAGAAGGTGAACGGGCTGCTGGGGCTGGACAACGAGACCCGGCGGCGTGGTGTGCGTGTGAGGACGTACCGGGTGGTTTCCTTGGGGCCCGGTAGCGGCCTGATAGAGTTTGTACGGAACTCGCTGCCGCTGTACGAGGTGCTCCGCCGGCTGCACGCGGGCGACCCGGTGGCCATTGACGAGGCCCGGGCCCGCATGCGTGATATCCAGGCCGGGTCCCCCGGTGACCGCCTTGCCGTGTACCGGGAGCTCACACGGGGCATCCCGCCCGCCTTCGCCCGCTTCTTTCTCGACAACTTCCCCGCCCCGGACGCCTGGTACCACGCCAGGCTGCTGTACTCCCGCGGGGTCGCCGCCACTTCCATCGTGGGCCACATTCTCGGCTTGGGCGACCGCCACTGCAACAACATCCTCATCGACCGGGCCTCGGGCGAACCAGTGCACATAGACTTGGGCGTGGCCTTCGACCAGGGCCGGTACCTCCCGATCCCCGAGAATGTACCCTTCCGGCTCACCAGGGACATCGTGGCTGGTTTCGGCATCTCCGGAACTGAGGGCCTCTTCTCCAAGAGCTGCGAACACGTCTTCCGCGTGCTTAGAACCCACTCCCAGTACATCTGCGGCATCTTGAACGTCTTGAAGTACGACCCGCTCTACTCCTGGACACTTTCCCCGTTGCGAATTCACCAGTTACAACATCTACAGGGCGACAACGTGCCACTCGGCCGCCTCCTTGGCCGCGATACCGGCTCAGAGGCCAGCCTGGCCATCAGTGTTGTCCAGAAGAAGCTCGCAGCAGACGGCTTGGGCGATGAAGCTGCTGTCCGGGTCCTCATTCGTGATGCAACCGACCCGCTCAACCTTGCAACCATCTACATGGGCTGGTGCCCGTTCCTCTAGGTGTAAAGCAACTTTCGAATGTGTCTTCTGAGAATTTATAATAGAAGCATCTTTGCAACTTTCGAATGTATCTTCGTGACTTTATAACAGGAGTATCTTCGTACTTTCTAATAAATGTATCTTTGTAAATTTATAATAGAACCATTTTCATGACTTCATAACCATTGTATCTTCTATAAAATTATAATGGAAGCATCTTCGTAACTTCATAACGGAAGTATCAAATTGCTGTAATACAATTATAATTATCTAAAATTGGTTGGGTGATGCCGCTGCAATACACTAAAGCAATGTTCAATGTGTTAATTGCAGCATAATTACAACCTTCTACGTAATTGTAGTTTCATGTAGTTTTCTATGTAACACAACTATATAATTGCCTTGAGTGTTGCAATATAATGCAGAACAACGATTGGCACATAATTGCGACTTCCAAATAATTCAGTTTTCTACAAAACTACATAGTAGCTTTCTATGTACAACTTCCCACAAAGCTGCAGTACTCTAGTAATATAACTCCCTAATTTCTTTAAGCATAAATGCTTTCTAGATACTGTAAAATGATATAAAAGAATGCTAGATGTACTGGCAGCTGTATATCTGTACCAACTGAACATGGTTGCTTAAGAATAATGCCCAATTTATATACTGCAATCACCAAATAGTAATCTCGTGCAACCTAGCATTAAAGACTGCCTACTATAATATGCAAATAAATGAAATACTTGTTCCCGCATTATTGTGAAACTTTATACAGTTGGTGCATATAATATAATGCAACCAATCGCTGATACTGCTGATCACCACATTTTTGAACTTTCCCTAGCTATAGTCTATAAGGTTTTCTTAATTGGCTTTTTCTATTTTGTAGCCGAGTGCTAAATAATTGCTGATCACTTTATAATTCCAATATAAGGATACATAGCTACAGCTTTCTGCATCTTGCAGTTCCATCGGTAATTGGTAACAAATTTGCATCTAGACTTGAGTGCAAATATCTTTCATAGTTAGATACTTACTGACCAAACGAAATTACAACATTTCTACGCAATTGCAGCCATTTCATAATTCGAATGGACTAAATAATATAACAACGATTCATATTCATTCATCAAATAACTTTAATGTGTACTGAGCATTCAGTGCCAGTAATTATTAATCCTGACATAATTAAAATTTCCTAAAATTGCAACTTTACCTGGTTGCATCTTCTACATTTAGGATCAAATAACACACAACACAATACTACATAGTGCATTAAATACCAATATGTACGTGAACAGTAAAGTTCAGCTAAACAATACACGATTTCCATTACTGGCTCACCCCATTTTTCCACGTAACTTCAACTTTCCAAAATTAACTTCTGCAATTGCAGGAGATGTCCACTATCTCTACATAATTACATCAAATGCAAGTCAACGCATATTTAACTTCACAGTTGCAATTTCCTAACAGTAAGACTCTACATAACTTAGACCAATTAACGTACCTACATAACACGCAATATAATTGCTAGAAATGCTGCCAATATCACACTTAGACCAATTAACATAAACACTACATACATAATCGTAGCTATATAATAACCCGCATCAGATTCAAATAGGACACATGAAAACCCTGAAGCTACAGCAATCGCAGAAATCACTAAGGTACACCATTCCACATTTATTAGTTTGCTCTTAGAAAAGCGGAAGCACCTTATATACATGCACAGTCCGGACTAATGATACATAGTGATATATAAAAAGAAGGCAGCAAGCATCGCGCTGCTCAAGCCTGTGACCGATTCGAGTGCCCTCCATACCTCTGGTTCCCGTTATAGTTCCTCCTGTTGCCTCTTCTCTGGTAGTTATTACCACCGTTATTACGGTGTCTGTAGTATTCTCTTTCTTTCAACTGCTCCTCCCTGAACTTATCTATGAGGTCGTTTGACATCGTTATGTACTTGATGTGTATTCCTTTGACGTATGTTGATTTGAGTTTGTAGAAGTTCTCGCCGTGAGCATCTGACACAACAATATCTTTCATTGTGATATTCATCCACGAGTCACAATTTGTCAGTGTGCCATTCAGAGTTTCTCCGCGCTTAAGCTCGACCATGATTGGCTGGCCCTTGACTGAGTTGAGAAGGAAAAGTGGGAGCATGATGGATGCAAAGTAAAGTGGGGAAGTTAGCAAACTATGTGATGGGGGTGAAATGTAACATGCATGCAGAAGCTCATACAAGCATAAATGAAAGAAATTGAGGAAAACAAATTTACGGCGAGAGGTCGCGGGAGGACGGGTGCAGGGATGCGTCAAAACCTTTTGGGTGTACGGATGCACCCACTAGCCGTGGCACAGGGGAATGTGCACGGGAATGTACAAAAAAAAAAAAAAAAAAAAAAAAAGAAAATG